>Ga0334722_10001510_pt1 | contig 28892 bp, 23 predicted proteins | sample C3_bottom_MG_FD_207210 | JGI IMG/M metagenome (GOLD analysis project Ga0334722, IMG submission 207210) | Sediment microbial communities from Yellowstone Lake, YNP, Wyoming, USA - C3_bottom | ecosystem: Environmental > Aquatic > Freshwater > Lake > Sediment | place: USA: Wyoming | collected... | reverse complement strand
CTTCACGAGTACCGGCGCCACTTCCTCCTCATCGCCCCTCAGCTTGTTTATGTTCATCACGAACTTGCTTATGACCCACAGGGCGAAGACCGCGACGACCACCCAGAACACCACGTTTCCCACAGACTCTATAGCCTTGACCACCGGCTTGGAGACGTTTATCACCTCGAGTTCGACGAGCTTCTTGGGCAGGGTGGCGGCCCTGTTTATGAAACCGGCCAATATCGATACAGCGTAAAAGCCCCTGATGTGTATCCCCTTGACCACCTTGGTCGTCAGCGCGCCTACCTGTATGCCTATAAGGGAGCCCAGCAACATCCCTATGGCGAGCGTATAAAACACGTAGCCGTAGATGGCGTACTGTGCTATGGCGGCGAGGCCGGCCGTGAATATTATCTGGAATATATCCGTACCGACCGTCGTCATCGAGGAAACGCCGAACACGTAGACGAACATCGGGAAGGTAACGAAGCCGCCCCCGACGCCCATGATAGCCGCCATGAAACCGACGATGACGCCCCCCAGGGCCACTATGACGCCCGATATCTTACGGCCGCCCGTTGCGATGTCCTCGTCGAAGTTTATCATCGGGGGCACGTTCATACCCTGGACCTTCTTGGCGAGGTCGGTGAGGCCCGCGGAGCCGCCGTGCGCGTCCCCGCTGTCCGCGCCTTTAGACCTGCTCGACTTTATGAAGTCTATTAGCGCATAGAAGCCCAGGAAACCCAGCAGCACCGCGTAGACGAGGCTTATGAAGGCCTCGCTCAGAAGCGGGTCGTAGTTGTACAGCGCCTTGTTCAGGTAGCCGCCCATAAATGTGCCGACGCCGGAGCCCACCAGGAACGCCGCGGCCAGTTTCACGGAGACGTTTCCCAGCTTCTTGTGCACAGCTGTGCCCATGATGGCCTTGGCGAATATATGGAAGAGGTCTGTCCCGACCGCGAGTATGCCCTTGACGCCGGCCGCCATCAATGCGGGCGTTATGATGAACCCGCCGCCCGCGCCTATGCAGCCCGTTATCAGCCCGGCGCAGAGGCCTATCGCTATCGATACCAGGAATATGTTGGTAGAATAAAAGGCCGGTGCGTATGCCGTCTTGGCGCCCAGCATGTCGGTTGCGCCTGCTATCGAGACGAGCAGTATCGGCATCAGCATCACCAGCAGTATCCAGAGCTTTTTCTTGTTCTTGATGATGCTCATCGATGTCTCATAGTCCCACTTCGCGTGGGCTATGGACCCTGCCTTGAGAAATTCGAACACCTGTCTTGGGACACCCATTTTTCCCTCCTGTTTACCCGTCGGCTTCCCTATGCCGTGGATGTTATTTCACCTTTGGAAACGAGGACCAGCGGGCACTTGAGCCGCTCCCATGCTGCGGAAAGGGCCCTGTCCTCCTTGCTGCACTGTGCGTCCAGTACCTCGGACGACTCTATTACCACGAATTGTATATCCTTCCTTTCCTCCGTGATGCCTATGATCTCTTTTTTTACGCACCCCCCTTTTTTGGTAACCTGATACCTTATGCCTTCCTTGCCCAGTTCGACTGTAAACTGCTTCAGCGCCTCCATCTTCGTCATGCAGAGTATCTCGAGGTGCGCGCCGATGCGCTTGCATATGTTCAGCGCGTACCTCGACGACCTCTCGTCCGTCTCCTTGCCGAGCAGGACGAGGAGAACCTTCTTACCTCCGAGCATCTCCCTTGCCGTGCCATGCTCTCCCGCCTCCGCGAAGGCAATGGCAGACATCAGCTCTTCAAACCTGTCCATGTTCAATGTCAGTCTTCCTCCGGCAGCAGGGCCTCAGGCGGATAAGCCTGGGCCCGCGCCTTTGAGTTGTCCCGCCCACCAGACCCATCCGCGCCGAGCATCATCCTTGCCGTCTCGTGTTCCCCGGCCTCCGCAAAGGCGGCTGCCGCGAACATCTCCTCAAGCCTTTTCAGAAGACCAATCATACCGCCCCTCCTTTTGAATAAGTGGAGGCCACCGGTTAGCCTCTTGCCAGTTTCATATATCAACAATCGTGCCTGATTTTAAAATTTTTTAAGCTTATGATTTGTATATGTTTTTTAAAACATGGCCCGATCCTACCGAAGTTAGAACAGTTGCGTTTTGCATCGCCATTGCCATTAACACGCCCTGCGGCCCCTCATCCCGGTGTTCTGGCCTCCGTTGCGCAGGAGACGTTATGGGTTGCAATTTGCAATAGCAATGTAGTATGATTATGCATGGCCGCTTACCAGACCAGCATCCAGAACAAGGTCAAGTTCGCGTACTACGTCTGCATTGGCGTGATAATAGTCGTCGCGCTTCTGAAGTACTACGACCTGAAGACCTTGAACGACAAAATCACATTCAACCTCATCATCTCCGAGTTCTTCGACACCACACTCGAAATGCGTCGGTACGAGAAGAATTACTTCCTGTACAAAGACGATGCGGACTACATGGAGAACCTGCGGTTCACCGAGATGGCCGACGGCCTTATAAAAAGAAACAAGGAAGGCATAAGGAGGCTGTCGCCGCAGACCGACATAAGCACGCTGGAATCTGACCTGGTCGAGTACAAGTCCCTGATGCGGAAATACTACAACCAGAACACGCTCCGCGACCCAGGCGACACCTCCGTGATAGAGAACCGCATCAGGGAAAAAGGCAAGAAGCTCGTCAGCTTTACCGAGGACATATCCCTCAAGGAGCGCAAGTACATCCTGACCCTCATTGCGACCTCCAAGAACGTGCTGGTCGCGTCCGTATTCGTACTGATAGTAGCGGGGTACCTAATAGGCCAGTATCTATCCAAGATGGTGGTGAGGCCTCTCAAGCAGCTCGAGGAGGGGATGCAGAGGATCGCGGAGGGGAAGTTCGACACGCTCTCAACCGACTACTCCGCCGAGAGCGAGATAATATCCCTCGACAACGCGTTCAGCAGGATGATAAAGGAGCTCGAGCTCAGACAGGTGCGGCTGATGTCCCAGTCGGAAAAGCTCGTGGCCTTGGGGACTATGGTGTCGGGCGTGGCGCACGAGCTGAACAACCCGCTCTCCAACATATCCTCGTCCTGCCAGATACTCACCGAGGAGATAGAAGAAGCCGACGTCGCATTCAAAAGGGAGCTTCTGCAACAGATAGACAGCGAGGTGGACAGGGCGAAGGCGACCGTCAACTGCCTGCTCGAGTTTTCAAGGAAGCGGCAGTTCAAGTCCGGGCCTGTGCTTCTCTCCCAGATAGTGAACGACACCATAAGGCTCGTGCAGGGTGACATACCCACGCACGTTGACATAACGGTGGACATACCCGGCGAATTCTGGATAGTAGTGGACAAGCAGAGGGTGCAGCAGGCCATATTAAACATCGTAAAAAACGCCATCGACGCCCTTCAGGGAGACGGCACTATCACCATATCCGCCGGCGAGGACCCAGCCGGCGGCATTGTCGAGATAAAAATTGCGGACACGGGGCCTGGCATAGACCCCGAGAACATGGCAAGGATATTCGAGCCGTTCTTCACGACCAAGGACGACGGGAAGGGCTCCGGCCTCGGCCTTTTCGTCACGCGCGAGATAATAGCCGAACACGGCGGTACGATTGACGTGACCAGCGGCGTCGGCGAGGGCACCACCTTCATCATACAACTGCCCGCGAAGGAGCACCATGGAATACAAGGCTAAAGTACTTATAGTGGACGACGAACAGATAGCGCTCAAGAACCTCGATCACGTCATGCAGAAGGAGGGCTACCATATAGTAGCCACGCAGAAGGGCCAGAACGCGCTCAAGATGCTTGAGGAACAGGAGTTCGACGTGGTGTTCACCGACCTCAAGATGGAGAAGGTGGACGGCATGCAGGTCCTCAAGAAAGCCAAGGACCTCTACCCCGACACCGAGGTCATAATGATAACCGGCTACGCGACGCTCCAGTCGGCTGTCCAGGCAATAAAAAACGGGGCTTACGACTACATAACCAAGCCGTTCAAGCTAGACGATGTCAGGAAGGTGTCTCGCGAGGCGGTAGAGAAGGTGCGTCTCAAGAAGGAAAACGCGCAGCTCCGTGAGCAGATTGAGAAGTTCGAGGGCAAGGTCAAGATCATAACGCAGAACCCGGTCATGCAGAAGCTGCTGGAGACCTCGCGCCAGATAGCACCCACCGACTGCAACGTTATAATAACAGGCGAATCCGGCACGGGCAAGGAGCTGTTCGCAAGGTACGTGCATTTCATGAGCCAGCGTGCCGGCGGCCCGTTCTTCGCAATAAACTGCGGCGCGTTCAACGAGGAGCTCCTGTCTAACGAGCTATTCGGCCACGAGAAGGGCGCATTCACCGGAGCCGAGACGATGAAGAAGGGGCTTATCGAGTCGGCCAACAAGGGTACGCTCTTCCTGGACGAGATTACCGAGATGTCCCCGGCCATGCAGGTCAAGCTGTTAAGGGTAATACAGGAAAAAGAGGTGCTGAGGCTCGGCGCGACGGAGCCGGTAAAGGTGAACGTGCGCTACATCGCCGCGACCAACAGGAACGTCAAGGACGCCATAGCCGGCAAGCAGTTCAGGCAGGACCTGTACTTCAGGCTAAACGTGGTCACCCTGGGCATACCGCCCCTTTCGGAGCGTAAGGACGACATACCGCTCCTTGGGTACTACTTCCTTAAGAAATACGCGACACTCATGCAGAAGGGAATTGCCGAGATAGCCCCGGAAGTGTTAGAGACGCTGATGAACTACGACTTCCCGGGCAACGTCCGTGAGCTGGAGAACATCGTCGAGCGGGGCGTCGCCCTTTCCAACGACAAGGTCATACAGATGGCGCACCTGCCGGAGGACTTGAGGGAGCTCAGTATACGGACGTTCAGGAGGAAGGAAGGCAAGATACCTACCCTGGACGAGCAGGAGATGGCCTACATCAACTGGGTCCTGAAAGAGGTGGGCGGTAACAAGACCCTCGCCGCGCAGCTGCTCGGGATAGACCGGGTATCGCTCTGGAGGAAGCTCAACAAGGCGCAGTAGGGCTCAGGCGGCGGGTTTTACCGGCAGGACCATCCTGAAGGTGCTGCCCCTGCCGGGCTCGCTCTCAAGCTCTACCCTGCCGCCGTGCGCCTCCGCCACGGCCTTCACTATTGACAGACCCAGCCCGGTGCCATTGATGCCGGAGGTTTTGGCCGAACGGTAATACTTCTCGAACACCTTTTCCCTCTCGCCTGCGGGTATACCCACGCCTGTGTCCTCGACCGATATTATAACGCTGTCCACCCCGCCATCCTTGCCGGCCTCTGCCTTGATCTTTATCCTGCCTCCGGCGGGGGTATAGTTGACTGCGTTATGGAGCATGTTGGAGACCGCCCTCTGCATCAACGTCCTGTCCGCGATGACCACCGGAAGCCCTTTCGCTATCTCCATGTCCAACTTTGTACCCTTGTATTCGGACATTGCTGCGAACTCGTCGGCCACGGCCCTGGCAAGCCTTGCGATATCTACACGCGTCCCGCCTATTTCGGCCTGCCCAACCTCCAGCCTGGACAGGGTAAGGAAGTCGTCCACCATGCGGTAGAGCTTCCTGCCGCTTCTCCTTATGCTGCCTGCTACCTCGATCGTCTCTTTGTCGACTTCGTCTTTTTTGTCCTGCAGTAAAAGTTCCGCGTAGCCCATTATAGACACAAGTGGCGCCTTGAGGTCGTGCGTCACCATTGCGTAGAAGTCGGCCCTCTGCCGCTCCAGGTTCTTCCTGTCGGTGATATCGCGTCCGAATCCGATGAAATACTCTTTCCCACCGATATTCAGATAACTCGCTTTGACTTCCCTGGATACCGCCCTGCCGTCTTTAGTTATCTGCACTCTTTCATATGGGGGCACGTCCTGCACTCTCAGCCTGGCAGCAACTTCATCAAACTTATTGCCGTGTTCAGCGTCAAAATCCGATAGGTTGAGCCCGGTCATCTCTTCTTTCGTATACCCGAGGCTCCTCGCGGCGGCCTCGTTTTCATATACTACTTTCCCCGATGCATCCAGCATGTAAACCTCCTCGCCAGCGCCGTCCACTATAGACTTGAACTTCTTCAACTCCTCCTCGGCCCTCCTGCGTTCGGTAACGTCGTTCGCCAGCACCAGCTTGGCGCGCCTGCCGTCGAATACCACGAAATGCGAGGTTATCTCAACGTCTATAAGCGTGCCGCCCTTTATACGATGTCTCCATAGCCCGGACTTATTGATGCCGGTGGGTGCATTCGACACGACTTCGAGCAGGGCTGGCACGTCCCCGGGAGGCCGGATGTCCTTTATGGTCATGCCAAGGAACTCTTCGCGCGAGTAGCCGTAATGCCCGGCGGCCGCGTCGTTGACCGCAAGGAACCGGAGGGTCTCCATATCGTAAACCCACATGGGAAGCGGGTTGCTCTCGAAGAGCATACGGTACTTGGACTCGGACTCCCTTGAGGCATCCTCCGCCATCGCCCTGGCCTTCTCGACGGACCGCCGGCTGACCGCCTGCTCTACGGAGTTTATTATCCTCGTATAGTGGGCAAAGCCTATGTCCTTCGTGAAGTAGTCGAAGGCGCCGTTTTTAAAGGCCTCCCTGGCGACCTCCTCGTTGCCCTGGCCGGTCACGAATATAAAAGGGATGTCGAGGCCACGCGCCCTGAGCTCCACGAGAAGGTCCATGCCGCTCATGCCGCCCATCTGGTAATCGGATAGAATACAGTCCACCTCGTTACCAGCTATGTATTCAAGACATGCCTCGGCGCTGTCGATCGTAGTGATCGAGAAATGGGGGGCCTCGCGCAAGAGCTTCTTCTGCATGAAGCCGCTTACATCCAGGTCGTCGTCAACTATTATTATGCGCACGGGCTCCATAGCCACTCCTCGTTAATTACAGGAAGCCTGCATAGCCGCCCGACATATACCTCAGGCGTATCTTTATGATATCCGCGAGCATCTCTGTCGAATCCCTCACCACGTTGACCTTGGACAGCGGCGAGTTGACCCACTTTACCGGCAGCTCGACCACACGGAGCCCCTTTTTCTGGGCCAGGAAGAGCAGCTCCGCGTCGAATGCGAACCGCTCGACTCGCTGCGCCCTGAACAGGACCTCGCAGGTATCCCTCCTGAAGAGCTTGAAACCGCACTGCGTGTCCGAGATACCGTTCACCGTAAGGACGCGTACCACCTTATTGAAAGCCTTCCCCATCAGCACCCGGTATATCGGCTGGCGCTTTATGATGTCCGAGCCCTTCAGCGCCCTGGAGCCTATTACGATGTCCGCGCCCCGTTCCATCTCATCTATAAACCGGGGCAGCTCTTCGATCGGCGTGGAGAGGTCCGCATCGCTCAGAAGGACGAACTTGCCTATGGAGCTTAAGAAACCGTTTTTAGTCGAGTAACCTTTGCCGCGGTTGATGCCGTTCTCCACCAGCCTGAGCTCCGGCATGGACGCGGACTCTCTGGCGACTACCTCTTTCGTGGAGTCGTGGCTTCCGTCGTCCACTACCACGACCTCGTATCCGATACCAAGGCCTTTGAGATAATTTGCCACCCGCTCAAGCGTAGGCCCTATGCGCCCCGCCTCGTCGAAGGCCGGTATTATCACCGAGAGTTCAGTCTTGTTCATAGTTGGGCACGAAATGCGCGTTTTTGTATTTTTTTATTATGGCCCGGTTCTCAGGCACGTCTTTCAAAAGTATGTCGGCAGTACCATCCGCGTATACGAGCTTCCAGGCTCCGCCCGCGGCGAGCAGCCTGCAGATCGGGGCGTTGGCGTTATAGATGACCCAACTCACCTTATATTTGTCCAGCACGTCCAAAGCCCCTGGCTCGCACCTGGATATTGTAGCATATTCTTTCGTAAAAGACACGCCGTACATGTCGGAACGGCCGTCGAAGAAGACCCTGTATTTAGGGTAGCACCTGTATATTATATATCCGCCCCAGGAGTCGTTGTTGAACATATTGCCGGATATGTTGTTCTTGAGCGCGAAATCGAGCGCTCCAACAGGGAACCTCTCCCTGTCCTGGCTGTAATCCATCAGCCTCTGCCCGCCGAGCATGCCTCCGTTCAATGCTACTGCAAAACATGCTGCAACCGCAGTGTATACCCAGAGGTGGGCGTCGAAACGACTGTCCGTCCGGGCGACGTCTTCCGACAGCCTCGCAAGCCTTTCTCGGACCATTTTGAAAGCCCCAGCCCCGAAAAACCCCTCGGACATGCCTTCGAGCGCGTCCCCCGCCCTCCTCCCAACCATCGGTGTCACGGCCAGCGCCATGAGCGGTATGTACCTCGCTGAGTAGAGCGACATGTGCGTTAGAAGAAGGGCTATCGCCCCTTCAAATATATTGGGCCTTTTCCGCGAGAATATGAATACGGCCAGAAATACCAGGAGCATCGCCTCGAACGGCCTGTCGACGTGGAGGTTGGGCGAGAGGAATTCCTGGATGTTGTCCATCAGGTATCTCCTGCCTATCAGGTGGAACGGGAAGAACAGGATTTTGTAACCCTGCGGGTTTATGAAGGTGGCAAGCAAGGTCAGGGCCGCAATAAATCCAAGGCGCTTCGACCTTTGCATGGCCTCTTCCCGCAAGTCCGGAGAAAGGGCGCACCTGACCAGGTTGCCGCCCAGGTATATGAACACGAACATCAGCCCGAGCATGAAGCCGGCATGGAGGTTGACCCATAATACCATAAGCAGCGGAAGCCACCTGAGGCGGTCACGGCCCCCGCTCTGATAGCTGTCAAGGACGATGAAAAAAGCGAGCGTAAGCGGAAACGAGAATATGTGCGGCCTGGCGAGCCAGTGCAGCGACGAGGCCAGGCCCGCGAACGCGGCAAGTACTGCGGCCATGAGGGGTCCCACCCCGCCGCCCGCCATGTACCTGTATAGCATCAGGAACGTCATGCATATGACGGACGCGGTCAGTACAACCACCCCGTTAAGCCCCATTGCCCTGTCAAACACGGCGAATACTACCTCAGACAGCCATTCATGGGCCGTCCACGGCGTGCCCGGCATCGTATGGGAGTACGGGTCTGCTTTGGGGACCGTCATAGTGTTTATTATGCCCTCCCCGGTCCTGATGTGCCAGCCGGTATCCCCGTCGTTCAGAAGTCCGGCGCCCGTATGAAGTATCCAGGCGAACATGCACAGGAACACGACGTCGGCTATGGACGGGAAAAGCCATTCGGTTATATTTCTTTTCTTCATCCCATTACCCTTTGTAGCCGCCCTATCAGCCGCGCGCCACGACGTCCTATACTGCTTAATGCCTTTCAGCCAGCTTCACATGCGGGTAGCGCTCGATAAGCCCGCGGTTGGCAGGAGTATCCCTGAGCAGTATCTCCGCAGTTTTGTCCGAGTATACTACATACCACCCGCCCCCGGCCTCGAGTATTCGGCATAGCGGGGAGCCGGTATCGTAGAGCACCCAGTCAACCTTGTACCTGTCGAGGACGTCCTCGAAACCCAGCCTGACCCTCGACACCTTGAGGTACTCGTCCAGAAAGTGCTCGCCGTACATGTCCGTGCGGCCGTCGAAGAATACCCTGTAGCGCGGGTAACTCCTGTACAGTATGTAGCCTCCCCAGCTGTCGTTGTTGAACATCCTGCCCTTTATCCCGTTCTTCATGGCGAAATCCATCGCGTCCACCGGGAAGCGCCACCTCTGGAACCGGTAGTCCATAACCTTAGCCTCGCCTACCATCCCCCCGCCGAGGCCTATAACAAATACAACTGCCACTGTTACCAGCAACCAGACGTGACGCCCGTCCAGGCGTGCTTCCATCGAGGCTATACGCGCGGCCAACCCGGAAAGCCGTATTCTTATGCCCTCTGCAACTTCCGCGGCGGGGCCGGTGACGCGCTCCAAAATACCGTCCACCGCATCGGCAAGCCTAACGGCCGCCATGGGGGTCACCGCTATAGCAAACAGCGGCACGAACCTTGTGGCGAAAAGAGACATGTGCAGAAACAGGCCCGCGATAAGTAGCTCGAACAGGTCCGGCTTCTTCCTGGACAGTACAAATACCGCGAAATAGAACAGGAGCATGAACTCGAACGCCCTCATTACATGGAAGTCCGGGTAACGCCAGTCCAGTATATTCTCCGTTATATATTTTTGGGCGGGAAATAATATTGAGAATGTCAATATTCGCGGGCCGTTCGGGTTGACAAGCGATGCAGCGAGCGCTGCGGCCAAGGTTATGGCGAGGGGCGTCGCCTTTGCGGCGGAGGCCGCGCGCCTCTCGGCGGAAACCGCCCAGACCAGGGTGTTGCCCGCGAGGTAAAGCGATATCAAGACCAGCCCGAGCGCAAACCCGCCGTACAGGTTGACCCAAATCACCATAAGAAGCGGCAGGTATTTGAGGTAGCTCCTGCTTCCACGCTGGTGGATGTCAAGGGCGGCGATAAACGCCAGCGTCAAACCGAACGAGAATATGTGCGGCCTTACGAGCCAGTGGACCGAAGAGACCGACGCGGCGAGCACGGTGAACATGGCCGCGGTAACCGGGCCAACCCTCCTGTAAAGCATGTACTTGTACAGGAAGAAGAACGTGAGGCTGATTACAAGTGAGGCGGCCAGCACCAGGCCGTTCAACCCCATCAGCCTGTTGAGCCAGGCGAAAAGCACCTCCGAGAGCCATGCGTGGGTAGTCCAGGGGGTGCCGTAGGCCGTATGGGAAAGGATGTCCATGCGGGGCACCCTCATGGCGCCTATGATGCTTTCGCCGGTAATTATATGCCACCCGGTATCCCCGTCGCCCAAGAGCTGGTTGCCCATGGAGAGTGTCCGGAGAAATATGCTGACGAAGAGCACGTCCCCTATCGATGGGACGGTCCATCCGGCTATTCTTCTTCTCTCCATACGATGCCCTCGGGTTCCCTGTATTTGACGGTGCCCTGCCCGCTCTCAACTATTCCCGAGAACCAGGCGTCGTCCTCCCAGAACACCCATTCGGGCATCAGCACCCTTACCACGGGCTTGTACCCTTTGCCCCTCAGCTTTACCGGCCCTACCCTGCGCACCTTCTTCAGGCCCGGGTCGTATCCGTAAAGACTTACCTCGAACACCGCCTCACATTCACCGGCGGACCCTGTGTCGTATTCCACCCCTACCGTGTATATGCCCGGCACGGCCTTCCCCACCGACGCCATGCCGCCCGCCGCATTGTCCAGCGTGTCGAAGCGCGGGCCGGGGACACCGTTTGCGCCTTCCCCGCCTAGGGGGTGCGCCTTCCACCTGCACGCGAGGCGGAACGACGCACCGGTGCCGGCATACTTCGCACTGACGGTGAAGTCCTTAGGCGAGAGGTTTACGGCCGTGAACCTCACCACCTCGCTCTTCGATATCTTCCCGGAGGCGTCTGCCGCCTCCGCGTACAGGACGTTCTGCTCTTTCTCCAAAGCGGCCGTTAAGGAGAACCTGCCGCCTTCGACCTTGGCCTCGTATGTGGAACCGTTAAGGTAGACCCTGACGGACTCTATGCCGCCACCTTCAACAGTCCCGGCCATCGTGACCCGGCTGCCCTTAAGAGCGTCTATGATAGCATTTTTTGCCGGTGTAGTGAACGATATTATAGGGGCCGGGCGTGACGACACGTAGCTGACCACGACGCTGTCGTGGGCAGTACGACCGCCTGCATCGGCCACCGAGGCGGTTATGACGTTCCTGCCCTCGTCCAACATGACCGTGGTCTTGAAAGAACCGTTTCTGACAAGTAGCTCCATCTTCCGCGTTCCCAAGGTTATCAATACCTCGGTTATCCCAGCCCCTGAAACAGCGCCTTCCACGGAAGCCCGGGGCTGGTCGGTGTCGCCCCCCGCGGGACGCGTAATTCTGATTTCCGGCTTCTCCAGTACCGCGGCGCTTACGCTTCCGGCAGTAATGGCTTCGGCCGCCTTCAAATGTGCAATGACTTCGGCGGGTATGGGCGGCTTCTCCACCGCTGCCGCCGCAGGGCGTGCTATATCAACCGTCTTGGAAGGTGCGACCTCCACAATGCGGGCTAACGCGACTGGAGCCGGGCCATTTTGGCTGGAAAAGGGATGGGCCTTCGCGGCTGCCGTATTGCCGTCCGGCAAGGGGGGCCTTGCCGCGGCGGCAGGTACGGGTTTCACCTCGTCCGGTGCGACGGTGGTCTTCTCTGTGCCTTTAATGACTACTACGCCGCCGCCGTGTTCTTCGGCCCCGGCCACCTCCGGTCCTTCAAGGTCGGGGCCGGCCGGCATGCCTGCGCCCTGAGGCATATCGGCATGTATGCCTTCGAGGCCGGACGAGCCCCATATGTTGCCAATATCAAGACCCTTGTCCGGCGCAGCGGCTTGTGCGACGGCCCGGTCGGACGGGCCGAGTGTTCCATTAAACGCCCCGAGCGCCACAGGTTTATGGCCCGGTTGCGGCCCCCCATGCGTACTCTCCTCACGTCCGGGCATAGCGGCCCTGGCCCCCGACACCGCCCCCGGGCCTGCCGCCCTCACCGGGACCCTGGCGCTGACACCGTTCTGGTACAACAGCCCGACGTAAATCGGCTGATTTGGCAGTCCGGTGCTTTTAAGGTTTCGGATAAACGACATCGCAGCGTCCGACATAGATGCCAACACCATAATATGGGCCGCAACAGAGCATAAGACAAACAGCGTCCAGTAGCGCCCCGGCTTATGCAGGTAGCCGCGTTTTATCCGCCTGCTCAGTCTAATGTTGGTCAGCATATCACGAACCAGTCCTTCAAAGTAATGCCCATATGCCCTACTTCCTGCCGCCTTCAGTCAGTCCGGCAATCCGGCCCGGCCCATAAAGCCAAGCGGGGTCGTCATAATAGGCGAGCAGCATGCCGTCACCGGCATCAAGGTATTTGGCGCCCTCCGGGACCGGGTCTCCGTCAGGCCCGTATTTCAGGAATATGACCACATGCCTAGTGGCGGGCCTGAAGGATATATTTTCGGCCAGGTATGTCTTCCCGCCCTCGCCCCAGAAGTGCAGCCTGCCCTGCCGGGTCAGCGTTGCAGCATTGTCGTACACCCTGAACTCCGGCAGGTAGTACATGGCGTGACGGAAGTTCATGACAAAACGCTCCGTGCCTATTACCTCGGTGTCGGCCGGGGAAAAATTCCCGCGCACGGCATTAATATAAGCCGACAGCAGATTGTCGTGGTATCTTATCTCGCGACATGTGAACGGGTACGGTTTGACGAAGAAGTACAGGGCGTTCAATGCAAATAGCACCAATAGCCCTGCCGTCAACACCCTGGGTGCGTTTAAGCGGGGAAGCATTCCCGCAAGCCGTCCACAGGCCGTAACCACGCACTTCCCGGCGATTACGAACAGCCCGACAAGGTAGATAAGGCTGTGCCCCGGCACCGCAGGGTGGGTGAGCACCACAAGGTGGAAAAGAAATGCAGGGAGTATCCAGAGTGAAAAGAAAGTCGCTGTTGCAATATCCGTAGTCTTCTTCGGCTTCCTTATCAAGGCGTAAGTCTCGGACAGTACCGGCACCAGGGCCACACATAGCCCGCTCAGTAAAAAAAACAGCATGTCCCTGGCATGGTAGGCCGTCTGCCGGAGGCTTATGCCGCGCCAGCCCGCATTCTGCCAGTGCGCCTCGGCGGCCTCCGTGTACCGTGCGTATCCGCCGGAAAGCTCGACCATGGGGACAAACCACAAGAGCACCGTTGCCGTGAATATAGCAAGACCGCCCAAAACTTTTCTCATCCCGACGCCCTTCATGGAGTAAAGCCACAGGGGCATCAGGAAAACCATGGTGTTCTGCCTTATCCCGCCCGCTATCCCGAGGACAAGCGCAGCCAGCCAAAAGAGCCGCGCCTCACCCTTCAGTATCCTGATGCACAGGTAGGCAGTGAGGACGCTCATAAAGGCCTCCGGGGCATAGGACAGGGCCACCTCGCCGTGGAACCAGAAGAGGGGCGACGTGAGTGCCACTGCCGCTGAGGCGATGCCGGTACTCTCGCCGAAGATCTCGCGTCCCGTGTAATAGACCATTACCACGGCGCATGCGCTAGACAGGACGCTGACGGCAACAAATGCGGTATTGGCGTCGTGCGTGAACCACATCAGCAGCCTGCCGATCATCACGTACAGAAAATATCCCGGGGGGTGAGGCTGGTGCAGGGAGACGTCAAAACTGTTTGCCCCCAGCGCGAACTGCACGGAGTCCATGTTGTAGAGTAGTCTGCTTGTAAAAGGCAGGCGGGTCAGTACGGTGGCAGTAAATAAAAGAAATGTGGTCTTGAGCTTGGGCATCTTTGTACTCTGCAATGCATTGCATTCGGGCCTTCAACCGGCCCACTAGATGAAAACCAGCTCATCGCCCACCTCGAGCGGCAACCCTGCAATGGTCCCGGCCGGCACCTCTACCACACCTGCCGCCCGGGGGTACCAGCCGGATATCCGGCAGGGCTTGAGTTCCTTCACCAGGCCCAGCGCCCTGTTGTCGCGACCGTAGAACACCGCGTCAATGGGGAAGCGCATCCCGAAGGTATGGACCGAGCTGCACGGGCTTATAATGAGGCCCTCTCCGGGACAAAGCTCACTCCTTCCAAGGAGCCCTTTCATCCGCGCAAGAAGGCCAGATGCGAGGTCCGCCCGTTCGGCCAATACGGCCCCTTTGTGTTTCACCGCTATTTTCAAGTTTGTACCGGGACCGTCAATGTGAGATGGGCGAGGCCGCTGCCGTGCTGTAGCACTTCAGCGGCCCCCTGTTGATCCTTTACTTCTTCATCTGGCCGAGCCTCGTGATTATGAGCGCCAGCTCGACGTTCGCCACCAGTATCAACGCGCATACGAACACTTCGAATGTGGACATTACCGGACCCTCCCTCGTTTAAACGTTACTTGACAGCGTGCCCCAACAGCGTATCGAATATCTTTATTACCGCCGGCCCCAATAGTACTACCATGAGGGCCGGAAAGATGAAGAAGGCGAGCGGGAATATGAGCTTGATAGGCGTCTTCGCCGCAGCCTCCTCCGCCATCTGGCGCCTCTTGGTCCTCAGTGAGTCGGAATGCACCCTCAGCGAGCGGGCCAGGCTGGCGCCGAGTTTGTCGGTCTGTATAAGCAGGGCCACGAGGGACTTTATGTCGTCTACTCCAGTCCTATCGCCCATGTCCCTGAGGGCCTCCGACCGCGGCTTGCCGGCCCTTATCTCCTGGCTGACTATCCTGAACTCGAAGGCGAGCACATGCTTCGCGAACTGCCTTTCCTCGCTGATCTTTATTATCGCCGCGTCGAGCCCCAGCCCGGCCTCGACGCAGACGGTCATCAGGTCCAGTACGTCCGGCAGGGAGTGGAATATCTCGGTCTTCCTCTTTTTCATCTTTTCGTTAAGCCATACGTTCGGCATCAGCAGCCCTGCTATGAAACCGAGTATCCCTAGCACGAGCGCAAGCCTCGGGTCATGCCTCACCGACAACGTGTACAGGCACAGGACCAGGAACAGCCCGAGGCCGGCCACTACTTTCAGGCCGAAGAATATCCCGATCGCGCTCCCTTTTCTGCATCCTGCCTGTATGAGCATCTTCCGGTACTTGGACTGCGTCCCTGTGGAAATCGGCAGGGCCGAGCTGATAGCATCGACCGCCTTGAAGAGCTTTGTATCACCGTGCTTGGAGGTGTCTACGACAACCTCGGCCTCGTATGAGACATGCTCTTTCCTCAGGTCTTCCAGGCGCTCCTGCAGCATGGTCTTCTTGGTGGTGAACAGCGACATCGCAAAGTATGCCAGCAAGCCTACCGCCACGAAGGTAAGTAACGTTATCAAAAAGAAGACAGACATAGACGCCTCGCATTCTCAGATCTGTATATTGATGATCTTCCTTATCACGAAGAGCCCTATTATCTGGAACACCACGGCGCTGATAACCATGTAAATCCCTATACGCGTCCTTATCAGCACCGTCAGGTAATCCGGGTTTATCACCCACAGCACGAACACCATAACAACCGGCATGGCCGCCAGGATGTACCCCGACAGCCTGCCCTGGGCCGTGTATACCTTGAGCTGGCCGAGTATCCTGAACCGCTCCCTTATGGTAGTGCCGAGCTTCTCGAATATCTCCGCCAGGTTGCCGCCGGTTTCCCGCTGTATGTTCACCGTGGTGACAAAGAAACTCAGGTCCAGGCTGTTTATCCTCCTCGTCATATTCTCGAGGGACTCGGAGAGCGACAGGCCGAGGTTCTGCTCGTCATAGGCCATATGGAACAGCTTTGAGACCGGGTCCGGCATCTCCTGATAGACTACCTGCATTGCGCTTGTAAAGGAGTGGCCCGCCCTGAGCGAGCGCGATATCATGTCCAGGGCGTCGGGGAACTGCGAGGTGAACTTCTTTAGCCTCGCGTTTTTCTTGTTGGCCAGTATGGCATACGGGATTACGGCCAGGCCGGCCGCGACCAGCAGCGCAAGCGGAAACCCTCTGTGCAGGAACAGGCCGGCAAGCAGGCCGACCGCAAACAGCACTGCAGTAGAAAGAAACAGCGTGCCCACCTTTATCTTGGAGTCGGCCTGGTCCAGGAGTTTCTCGGCCTTCCTGGCGATGGCTATCCTGAAAAGCACCCTGTTAAAAGCCGGTATTTCGCTCAGGATGTCGTCCTTTAGTATTGAAGGCATGACCTCGTCGGAGGGCTGACCCAGGGCCAGCGCACGCAGCCTCCGCTTCACTACGCTCCTAGGCGATTCCTTAGCGGCCGTAGCTGCATAGTACAGGCCGAATACGGCCATGCCGACCACGAGGAACACTATCAGCGTTATGGTTAAGAGCTCCATGGCACCTCCTGCCCCCTACTTCTCAAAGATATCGAGCGGCAGCTCTATTCCAGACACCCTGAGCTTATCCGCGAACTTCGGCCGCACCCCTGTTGCCCTGAACTCGCCTATGACCTTGCCGTCCTCGCTCACGCCTTTCTTCTCGTACACGAAGATGTCCTGCATTACTATGATGTTCCCCTCCATCCCGGTTATCTCGGATAACCTGACGAGTTTCCTCGTGCCGTCCGACAGGCGGGCCAGCTGCAACACTATGTTTATAGCGGATGACACCTGCTCCCTTATTGCCCTCTCCGGAAGGTCCATCCCTGCCATCAGCACCATGGTCTCCAGCCTTGCAAGCGCGTCCCTCGGCGCGTTGGCGTGTATGGTGGAGAGTGAGCCGTCGTGGCCGGTGTTCATCGCCTGCAGCATGTCGAGCGCTTCTCCGCCTCGCACCTCGCCCACCACTATCCTGTCCGGCCTCATCCTTAGGGAGTTCCTCACGAGCTCCCTCTGGCTTACCGCGCCCGCCCCCTCGATGTTGGGCGGCCTCGTCTCAAGGCGCACCACGTGGTCCTGCTTGAGCTGGAGCTCGGCGGAGTCCTCTATGGTCACTATCCTCTCGTCGAACGGTATATACTCGGAAAGGATGTTCAGGAGCGTGGTCTTGCCGGCCCCGGTGCCGCCGGATATAAGTATGTTGAGCCTCGCCTTTACGGCGCCCTGAAGTATAGTGGCCATGCTCGGCGTCAGGGTGCCCATCGCAAGTACGTCGTTCATGCGGAGCGGGTCCACCCCGAAACGCCTGATTGACAGCGCCGGGCCGTCTATGGCAAGCGGGGGTATTATGGCGTTCACGCGGGAGCCGTCCGGCAGCCTTGCGTCCACCATCGGCGAGGACTCGTCTATCCTCCTGCCAACCTTCGACACGATCCTGTCTATTATCTGCATCAGGTGCGCGTCGTCCCTGAACACCACGTCCACCTTTTGCAGTTTGCCGAACTTTTCGACGTACACCGTGCGCGAGTTGTTCACCAGTATGTCGGCTATGTCCGGGTCTCCAAGCAGAGGCTCGAGGGGCCCCAGCCCGAACGTCTCGTGCTGTACGTCTATTATGAGCCTTTCCCGCTCCGTCTGGCTCAAGGGGACGTTCTCCGTGTTTATTATGTCCGCAAGTATCAGGCCTATCTCGTTTCTCAACTGGTTGCGCCCGATAGCCTCTATGTTCGAGAGGTCGAGACGCTCGATGAGCCTCCGGTGTATCCTCGACTTGAGCTCCTGGTAAGAGTCCGGGGTCGCCTTCTCCCTTACGCGGGCCTGGCCAGGGGTCTCCTGCGGTATTTCCGGCTCAGGTGCGCTGCCTAATATTCTATCTCTCAAGGCCATCTTTCCCCTCCTGGTATGGCTCGTTTACGATGCAAACATCTCCGGGCGGTTTTTCGCAGTGTCCCTTAGGTATTCCCGCGCCGCCTTTGCCAGGTCAGTAAATGTGTGGCTTATCTCGGAGCCTGGCGCGAGCAGGGTTAGCGGTGTGCCGCGGTTTATGGACATCATGACGTCGTTGTAATCGTTCGGTATGCTCCTGAAAATTTTGTGGTTCATGGTCCTCTCGGCATCCTCTATCGATATCTCGCCTTTTTTCAGGTAGCGGTTGATGATAAGTTTCACCTTCTCCGTGCCGTATCTCAGCCGCTCGAAGACCTCGAGCGACTTCTGTATGTTCTTAATGGCGGGCAGGCTTAGAACCCCGGTGACCAGTATGAGGTCGGACGAGTCGAAGGCTGCAAGGTTCCTGTCGCCGTAACCTATCTCTGTATCCACCACTATGTATGCGAACATCATCTTTAAGAGGTCGAGCACTTCGCGGACCTGGCTGGCGGTGATGTCCTCCGCCTCTTCCACCCTCTGCGGCTCGGCCAGCAGGAATATGCCGGAGGAATGTTTAGACAGGACGCCCTCCAGGAAGGCGCGGTCCAGCCGCGCTATATTGGCCGTCACGTCCGAGATGGTGTAGCGCGTCTTTAGGTTCAGGAACATCGAGGCGTCGCCCCCCTCCAGGTCCAGGTCCACCAGCACGACTGGCTTACCCGTCGCCTGGTAAAGCGTAACCGCGAGGTTGGTGGCTACGGTCGTGTTGCCCATCCCGCCCTTCGGCGAGAAGCAGGTTATGACCTTGCCGTTCTCCTCGGCCGACGGCAAAGGCTTGGGTACCATTATTCGGCAGACCTTCTTCATCGAGTTGAAGAGGTCCTTGGCCTCCACCGGCCTGAGCAGGAACTCGCTGGCGCCGCCCCTCATGGCGGAGAGTATCCGCTCGGACGAGCTGTCCACCGACGCTGCTATGATGATCAAGTTCGGCATGTGCCGGAGCATCCTGCCCATCGTATCGAGCGCCTTCGCCGGGTCAGTGTCGAGCTCTATTATAACCACCATCGGCCTGCTCTTCACGACGAGGTCGTGCCCGGTGGCGTAGTCGCCGGCCGTGCCGGTCACCACTATCTCGCTGACGGACTTCAGGAAGCCCTCTATGTTCTTCCTGGAGACCGGGTCGCTATCTATTATGATTACCGGGATGCCTGGTGCCATAAAACCCTTACCTTTCTTCCGTCCGGATGTATCTTGCATATAACTCATACAAATACCTTTAATGCGGGGCCAGCCCGTACTTCAGGTTCGGGCCGACCAGGTGCACGAATCCTGCGTTGCTCTGCGCCTGCCTTATTATATCTGTGAACGAACAATCGGGGGCTCGCCCCGAGACCGGGTTAAGCGGCGGCTGGATAAGATACAGGTCGTCCTGTCCGGCAAGGCCGTGCGGAACCGCGTGTCCATATGACGTACCGGCCCCCTTGCCACCCACCCCGCCAGTTTTAAGGCTGGTCGGGTCTCCGTTGAAGTTCCCGTTCGTATATCCGTCTAATTCAATGATGCCATACCCGACTACGGTAACCGCCCCAGAAGCCGTATGAGTACCATCGTATACCATTACCATGAACCTTGACCCTTTCGGGTATTTCTCCCAGAACCTCAGGCCGTTGGAGGTATCACTCTCGAGGTTGAGTTTTTTGTTCGAGGGGCCCGAGCCGCTGCTATCGAAATAGGCTAACGTAGCGAACGGGCAGTTAGAGGGATCGTTGCCATTTGCCACGCTGTAGTTATCGTTAGTATATGCAGATACAGGGTTCCTGATAATCTCCCTGACCACGTTCGGGGGGATGACGTTCGCGGGTATCCCATTGAAAAGATACAAGAAGTTTGCATCGTACTTGTCAGGGTTCACCGTCCCGGGGTCTCCCACGACAGGAGTCAGGTTACTGAGACAGCTGGGGGAACACGAGCCGGATACGGACGAGTCGTTGACCGTGAACCACGTCGTCCCGCTCGGGTCAGTTATCCTGCCGTCGTGGAACCTGCTTCTTAGCAGTATGTCCACAAAAGAGTTTATGTTGAACGAGCTTTGATTGCCGTTTGCATTGGTACCTAAAATAGCGAATGTCTTCCCGCCCAACGCGTTAGTGCTGCCATTGGCGTTCACCGACCGCATGAAGCTTTGGGGGTAGCTCTGACCGTAGGGGCTCCCTGGGGCGTGTTTAGGGTCCTCGTTCCAGTACTCGTTCACGATTATCGGCACGATGTCTACCTTGCCCTTCGCCGCTATCGCCTCTGCGCTTATCGAAGAGAAGTCGTAGCCGACACCGCCCGGCAGCAGCGCGAACACCCTTGCGAACCAGTTCTGCGCCCTGGGCTGGGACGTGTTTGCTCCGGTACGCCGTGCGAACACGTGCACGGCGTTGACGGGGGTCGCGCCCGCCGTAAAAGCGGTGCCGTTCCAGTTGCCGACCTCTATGTCGTTGTTCGCATCGAGCAAGACCGGTATGGGCTGGCCCTCGGATGCGGTCGGTATACCGGACTTGTAGGCCACGTCGGCCGCGTTCTTGAGCGCTATCATCTGGGCCGCCTGTCTTGCGGCCGTCTGGGTCGTGTCGGAAGAGCTGCCGAGTTCGGCCGCGCCCGAAAGCGCCGCGGCGTCCGCCGCGACCTGGAGCTGGTCCTTGACGTTGTACAGGTGGCCCAGGTCTACCGCAAGGGCTGCAAAGCCGAATATCACTACCACTGACAAGGCCAGCAGTACCAGCGAGACGCCCCTGTTGTTCTTCAACGCTTCCCTGAACATCATCCACCTCCGGCGGTATTGCCGCCCGGATTAAGCCTTATTGGTGGGCCGTGCCCACCCTACCATCTTATCCCCCCCTCTCCCCTCAGTGGGAGAGGGCCGGGGTGAGGGTTGCCCTTACTTCAACTGCTCCGCGTCGTTCGACCTGAAGGTAGGAAGGTAGGGCACCCACCTGAGGTCGTCCTCCTGCTTCGCGGTCGGCTCCGCCGCGCCCGGCAGCTCAGCCCTCTGGCCAGGGGCCATCGGCTTCATTATCTTGGGCGTGACGATGAAGACCAGTTCGCGCTCGGTCTTCTGCATGGCCTGGTCGCGGAAGAACGCCCCGAGGATCGGGATGTCTCCGAGCAGCGGTATCTTGTTCAGGTTCTTGGACCACTCGCTGTTTATCAGCCCTGCGAGCACGAAGGACTCGCCTTCCCTGAGGTCCACAAACGTTTTAACGTTGTCTTTTTTCAGGGCCGGCACGCGCGTGCCGCCAACGAGTACCGCATTTGCAAAATCGAGGCTGCTCACCTCGGCGTTCACGAGCTCGAGCTGGATGAGGCCGGTCTCCCTGACCGTAGGCTTGAAGTTCATCACGACGCCGAACTCCCTGAAGTCAATGGTAACGGTCGCTTGCGCGCCTACACCGCTGCCGGGCTGTATCACCGGGTACGGGAACTCACCTCCTGCCTTAAATTGTCCCTGCTGGCCGCTTTTTACTATGAGGTTCGGCTCGGCCAGTATCTTTGCGAGCCCTTTCCCGGCCAGCGCCTTGATGTAGTACGCGGTGTTGTTGTGGGTGTCAATCACGCCGAACTGCGGGCCGTTGCCGTTGGAGGTCTGCGACTGCGTGCTACCTGCCGAGGCGAGGGCCAGGGCGCCGGTGACCGTAGATATGCCTGACGTAATCCCGCCCACACCCGAGAAGAGCCCGACCGCCTTGTCGGAGGCATACGCCCAGTTGATGCCCAGCTCGCGTGTGGCCTTCCTGTCTATGGAGGCCACAGTAATCTGAAGGAGCACCTGCTCCGGGCTGATGACGTCCACCAGCATCACAAACCTGAGGGTGTTGCCTTGCTCGCCTCCTGAGGAAGCGCGGCTCTTTATAACCGTGCCGCCCTGGAGGTACGACACCTGCTCTTCCGTGATGTCGTTGCCGTAGCTCAGCAGCAGGTTGTGCAGTTTTCTGTACCTCTCGTCCGTAGACACCGTGCCGGTGACAACGAGGGTGTTGGCGTTGAGCATCTGGAACCTCAGCTCGTCACCAGGCGCTATCTCTTTCAGCTTTTCCTTCAGCACCCCCAAGGCACCGCCTACGACGGTTATCTCGAAGAACGTCTTGTTTCCCGTCTTGTCCCATACGACGAGCGAAGTCTCGCCGAGTTTCTTGCCGTTTATCTGGAGCTCTGTGGGCGATATTACCACCACGTCGGCTATGTCAGGCTCGGCAAGGGACACCCTTGCCACTGGGCTCTGTACTGTCAGGACGGCCGACTTGCCGACCGCGACCTCGGTCGCTATGCCCTTTGATGCCTCGGCAGAACCTGCTGCAGACACCATCAAGGCGGCGGCGAGTAAGAGAGGAAGGGCCATCCTATGCCAGGCTACGGCTTTTGTGCAACGTACGGAAGAGCGTTTAGTATCCATTACTGCCTCCATTCGAATGAGAATTGCCGGACGTATACTGCCGCCTTCTACCTGAACTCTTCCCTCGTCCTCTTGTCACCCTTGATTATCTCAATGTATATACCAGGCTCCTTGCCTGAGGGCTTGCCGGACGACCTCGTAACTACCCTGCCCGCCGCCGGCCTCTCGGCCGCAGCCGCCGGGGGCGCCCCGCCCAGCATAGTGGCTACGGTCGCGCCCCCTGTCTTTGTCTCATCCTTATCGCCTGTGTGTTTGAGGATGAGTTGCACCTTGTTCTCGCTCGCTATGACCAGCTTTTCCGCCTGATCAGGAGTCACGTCGAGCGTTACGGTGGGCACCGTAACCGGCTTACCCTCCTTCTGGTCGAGTATCTGGCCTATCGCCAGGACCTTTATGTTCTGGAGTATTATTTTGCTTATCCTGTTGTCGGTCCCGGCCGACTTGTACGGCGAGTTGACGGTGGCCACCACGTCCACAATGCTGTCGGGCATGATGAACCCGGCCACCCCGACCACTTCGTTGACCGCCACCGTAACTGCCCTGTGGCCTTGCGGTATGATGTAGCTCAGCACCCCCGCCGCCCCCTCGTTCGCGGGCGCAAGGGACGATGCAAGCACGGGGCTTCCCGCCGGGATGGCGGCTATGGTGAGCCTGTCGTTCAATGCGTTCGGGTCCGCTGAAAAACCAGCGGGCAAGCTGCTCTTGGGCCAGCCTGCCGTCTTGAGCTGGACCGGCTGCAACTTGGCCCCGAACGGGATATCCACGGCCGCGACTACTACCTGCTGTACCTCCATCTTCGCACTGGTCGCCTCGCGCTCCTTAGCGCTAAGGTAGTCGTATACGAGGTATGCCGCAATGGACGCCAAAAAAAGAGCTGCTACCGCTATTGCTGCTGCCGTGGTCTTCGGTGTGGCCATTTCCCGCCTCCCCTTTATTTGGTAGGACTGCTACCTGCCCTCATACCTCATTGTCGCCCGCCTCACGAGTGACTTCGTACCGCTGAAATACGGAACTATACTCCCCGTCAACACCTGGAAGTCGTACCGCACTACGACAGTCACAGCCCCGCCCGACGACATGTTGGCAAACGGTACCGCGACATACGCGCTGCCCGACCTGTTGAACGTAGACACGTTGACGAACAGGTCTGTGCCCGGGCTGGCCGATACGGACTGCGTTATCTGGGTAAATGTGTAATTTCTGACTTTACTCACAAATGACGTGCTGTTGGACAGCGTGGACGCATACCTGGCGCCCGCCCTCGCCCCGTTCGTCATGGAGCTCGAGTAGACCCACGCCCTGCCGAACTCGGTTATCCCGAAAACGAGGGCGAGCAGCAAAGTGACGATGAACGCAAACTCCACGATGGTCTGCCCCTTTTCGGCCGTAACGTTATAAATTTTTATTGGACCAACCATTTTAAGCCCGCCTTTAGAGGATACCTACCCTTCGAACCGCATGGACGCGGTGCGTGTAATAGGCCTTGTCCCGCTGAAATAAGGTATTATACTGCCTGTCAATATAGTGAAATTATAAGTAGCCGAGACCTCTATGGTATCTCCCCTGGCCAGGTTGCCGGTCCTCGGGGTGGTGGTGCCGTCCTGGAAGAACTGGGCGTTGACCGTCAGGTCGCCTGACTGCACATTTATATATGATTGGATTTCCGTGGTCGCATATGTCTCAATTTTTGACTTCGCAAAGCTTACCGAAGTGGACGCGTTCCCCAGTACAGCGCCGTACCGTGCCGAGGCCCTTACCGAGTTGCTGATGTGGTTGGAGTAGAACCAGGCCCGCCCGAACTCCACTATCCCGAACAGCACGGCAAGCAGGAGGGCCACGATGAGGGCGAACTCAACAATGGTCTGGCCCGACCTGTTCTGTGTTGCCACTCGGAGCTCACCGCAGTCCATTATTTTGGCCTCGAATAAGACGTATTATAAGTCCACCCCGCCGGGAGGTCCCTCCCGGCGGGAGCACAGGCACAACAGCCGTACTTTCTCGCACTCCCGTTACTGGAGGGCGCTGTTTACCTTGCTGTAGGTATTGTTCACGCTCTTCCCCATGCCGGTCAGCATCAGTATTACGACGATGGCGATTAGCACGAGGATGAGGGCGTACTCAACCAGGGTCTGCCCTTTTTCGTCCCTGAAGAAATCCTTTACCTTCTCCAAGAAGTAAAACCCCTTGAACCTGCCGATAAGCTCGTTCATTTTTCAGCCTCCTGCGATTATGATGGACACCCCAAGGCAGACTCTTGCTAAAGTAGCATCCGCCTTATCCCCTGTGCTTTGGCGCGGAACATTACCTCCTTTCATGGGGGGCTTATAACTACAATATTAAATACTGTTAACCAAAATATAGCGCGACACTTCATTTTCGTCAAACCGGGCTGGGGAGTCAAATCCCAGGCTCCGGAGCGCAGCCACCCCAAACGAGCGTACCGGGCGTTTATGGTATACTGATGATAAACTAAAGGAGGCGTCAAATGGGCGATACACTTGGAGAGAAGCTTGTCAAGGAGGGGCTCATAACACAACCGCAGGTCGAGAAGGCGCTCCTGCGGCAGAAGCACCACGGCGGTCGGCTGGGCCACAACCTCATATCGCTCGGTTTCTTAAGCAAGGACGACCTGGACGCGTATTTCAGGCACCGTCCTCCGGTCCCCAAGACGGTCGAGGAAACAGGTCTCTCGCTGGAGTTTATAAGCAGCCTGGCGCTGAAGGTCATCTTCTACCTGAACAACTTCAATATATTTGAAGTCTCTGACAAGCTGAAGCTGCCTGTAAACATAGTGGACGCCGCGATACAGTCGCTCAGGCAGGAGAAGTTCTGCGAGGTCAAGGGCGGCACAGGTTACGAGAGCGTCACCTATATGTTCAATATCTCCGCCACCGGACGGCAGCGGGCGATGGAAATCCTCGAACAGAACCATTACGTAGGCCCGGCGCCCGTCACGCTCGACGACTACACCAGGATCTTCGAATACCAGACCGTAAAGAACGTGTTCATCAGCGAACCGGAGGTAAGGAAGGCGTTCTCCCCGTTTGTTATCAACGAAGGCCTGTTCAACCAGCTCGGCCCGGCCGTGAATTCAGGCAAGTCCATATTCCTGTACGGCCCTCCCGGCAACGGCAAGACGGTGATAGCCGAGGCAATCGGGACCCTGATGGGCGACGACATATACATACCGCACACTGTCGCAGTCGAGCACGAGATCATACGGGTCTTCGACCCAATTAACCACAAGTCGATCAAGGAGATACCCGAGTACGATTTAGCCCGTCACGGCGGCGAGCCGGGCGACGAAACCCACGAATTCGACCAGCGCTGGGTGCTCTGCAGGAGGCCGGTGGTCCTCGTGGGCGGCGAGCTGACGCTCGGGATGCTGGACCTCGAATTCAACGCCATTTATAAATACTATGAGGCGCCCTTCCAGATGAAGGCCAACGGCGGCGTGTTCATCATAGACGACTTCGGGCGGCAGATGGTGCGCCCGAGGGACCTCCTGAACCGCTGGATAGTGCCGCTGGAGAGGAGGACGGACTTCCTCACCCTGCACACCGGGAAGAAGTTCGAGATACCGTTCGACCAGCTTGTGATATTCTCCACCAACATCGAGCCCAGGGAACTGGTGGACGAGGCATTCCTGAGGCGCATCCGTTACAAGGTAAAGATAGACCACCCCGAGAAGGGGGAATACAAAGAGATATTCAGGCGAATATGCGAAAACAACGGCATCGAGTACAGAGACGACGTGGTGGAATATCTCTTGAACGAATACTACGACAAAACCGGCGTGGAGTTAAACGCATGTCACCCGAGGGACGTGATAGACCAGATAATAGACATAGCCAGGTACAAGAAGATAACGCCCACACTCACTAAAGAGATGCTCGACGACGCATGGCGGAACTACTTCGTGGATGTATAAACCGCATAGGCCTTTAATGGAAGGCTGCATAACGGCCTATGCATGATAACTTTTCGACGCCTTTTATTTACCGCCTTTGCGGCGCATGCGCCACCCACGTACCTTCTCCTGGAAGGATTCCATATACGTATATACCACCGGCGTTATAAATAGCGTGAGCGCCTGTGAGACCACGAGGCCACCGACTACGGCCAGCCCCAGCGGGCGGCGCGACTCGGCCCCTGCCCCGAACCCTACCGCGATAGGCATAGTGGCCATGAGTGCGGACATGGTGGTCATCATGATGGGACGGAACCTGATTATCGCACCCTCGTAGATGGCGTCGGCAGGGGCCTTGTTGTCCCTCCTCTGTGCGTCGAGGGCGAAGTCTATCATCATTATAGCGTTCTTTTTCACTATGCCTATCAACATTATCACGCCCACAAAGCCGTATATGTTCATCTCGTACCCGAAGGCCATCAGGGTGAGCAGGGCGCCCAGCCCCGCCGCGGGGAGGCCTGATAGTATGGTAAGCGGGTGGACGTAGCTCTCATAGAGTATGCCCAGCACCATGTATATGACCAGTATGGCCATAACAAGCAGTATACCCAGCCCCTTGACAGAAGACTGGAATGCCTGCGCGGAACCCTGGAAGCTGGCCGTCACGGTCGGCGGCAGTATCTGGCGCGAGTATTTCTCAACTACGGTATTCGCGCTGCCAAGAGCCACGCCCGGTTTCAGGTTGAACGAGATGGTGACTGAGGGTATCTGGCCCAGGTGGTTGACTGTAAGGGGGCCGAGCCCGCTGGTCAGTGTCGCAACCGCGTCCAGTGGGACGAGCTGGCCCGTGTTCGTGCGTATGTACAGCTTGGAAAGGGCGTCCGGGTCCATCTGGTACTCAGGCAACACCTCCATTATAACATGGTACTGGTTGTTGGAGGCGAGTATCGTGGAGACCTGCCTGGAGCCGTATGCCGTGCCCAGCGCGTCCTCCACCTGCCCGGCGGTGACCCCGAAGCTCGACGCCTTGTCACGGAGGATGTTCACGTTCACCTGCGGGTTGGTTATCTGCAGGTCGGACGTCACGTCCTGTAGCTCCGGGGCGGTCTTTAGCCTGGCTTCGAGCGCGGATGCATAGCGGTGCAGCTCGGCGGTATCCAGGTCCTGGAGCGTGTACTGGTACTGGCTCTTGGTGAGCTGCCCCCCTATCCTTATCAGGGGGAGGTTCTGCAAGAATATCCGGATGCCGGGCACGCCCGACACCTTTGGCCTCAGCCCCTGTATAACGTCGTCCACTCCGGGGCGCTCGGAGCGGGGCTTGAGCCGCATGAATATGCGGCCCTGGTTGCCTGCTATGCTCGGGCCGCCAGCCCCTATCCCCGAGAAGAACGACTCCACGTACTTGTCCCGGCGTATAATATCGGCAAGCGCCTGCTGGTGCTCCTTCATGGCGTCGAACGATACGCCCTGCGCCGCCTCGGTGAACCCGAATACGGTACCCGTATCCTCGCTCGGTATGAACCCCTTGGGGATGACCGCGAAAAGGTACAGCGTAAGCACCAGCGACAACGCGGTGAAGGCCATAGTAAGGGCGCGGTGCCGGAGCACTACCTTCAGGCTCCGTTCATATGCATGAAGCATCCTGTTGAAAACCTTCTCGGACGCCATGTAGACCCTGCCGTGCCTGATATCTCCAGGCGGCTTGAGGAACCGGCTGCATAGCATGGGCGTGAGCGTCAGGGAGACCACGCCGGACACCAGAATGGCCACGCCTATCGTAACCGCGAACTCGTGCAGGAGGCGGCCGAGTATCCCGCCCATGAAGAGCACCGGTATGAAAACCGCCACGAGCGAGAGCGTCATCGAAAGTATCGTGAAGCCTATCTCCTTCGAGCCGGAGAATGCGGCCTGCATTGGCGGCTCGCCCTGCTCCATGTGGCGCACTATGTTCTCGAGCATTACTATGGCGTCGTCCACAACAAAGCCTATACCCAGTGTAAGCGCCATGAGCGAGAGGTTGTCCACCGTATATCCCAGCATGTACATCACCGCAAACGTCCCTATTATGGACATTGGCAGGGCAAGGCTCGGTATGACGGTCGCCGACACGTTCCTCAGGAACAGGAATATGACCATTACAACGAGGCATAGCGCAAGGATCAGCGTGAACTTGACGTCGCTTACCGACGCGCGTATCGTCTGGGAGCGGTCGTATAGTATGTTCAGGTCCACCGAGGCGGGTATCTGACCCCGGAACACCGGGAACAGCTTCTTTATCGAGTCCACGACCTCCACGGTGTTCGTACCGGGCTGTCGCTGGATGGCAAGCACCACCGCGCGCGTGTTTATGTACCAGGAGGCCACCCTGTCGTTCTCAACGCTGTCTATGACGCGGCCGAGATCCTGAAGCCTTACCGGGTAGCCGTTTCTGTATGCCACGATGAGCG
>Ga0334722_10001509_pt1 | contig 28896 bp, 26 predicted proteins | sample C3_bottom_MG_FD_207210 | JGI IMG/M metagenome (GOLD analysis project Ga0334722, IMG submission 207210) | Sediment microbial communities from Yellowstone Lake, YNP, Wyoming, USA - C3_bottom | ecosystem: Environmental > Aquatic > Freshwater > Lake > Sediment | place: USA: Wyoming | collected... | reverse complement strand
CACGGTGCCGTCGCGGACGCGCAGGTGGAGCGAGCCCTCGCCCTCGACCCGGGTGAGGTACGAGACGGTGAAGCGGCGCTCCCCGGCAGCGGGCTCCGGGCCCCGGTCCGGGCCCGGCATCCCGGCGGCCGGAGGCGGGGCGTCAGGCCTGTCCATCGTGACCTCCGGCCACGGGATCGGATGCAGCGCCCGCCGTCCGCCCGGCGCCCGGGTTGCCCGGGTCGCCCGCGCCCCCGCCCGTGGCCGCGCCCGCGTTGCTCGCCCCGGCCACGCCGCCGAGTTCGCCGACGACCGTCCGGAACGGCTCGGCCCAGGCCGTGAAACCGGCGAACAGGCGGCCGACGTCCGGACGCTCGCGCCCGCCGGCCAGGAACGTGCCGGTCAGGCTGGCGACGTTTGCCCCCTCGCGCGGCCCGAAGCAGCCGTAGCAGCCCCGTCCCCAGCGCGGGCAGAGGGCGCCGCAGCCGCCCTGGGTGACCGGCCCGAGGCAGGGTGTGCCGGTGGCGACGAGGACGCAGACCGCGCCCCGTCGCTTGCACTCGGCGCACACGGCCTCGTCGCGGATCTCCGGTCGGCGGCCGAGGATCAGCGAGGTGAGCAGCTCGCGCAGCTGTCCGATCCCGATCGGGCAGCCCCGGAGCGCCGCGTCGACCGGGACGTGGTCGGCGACCGGGGTCGCCCGGTCGAGCGAGGCGACGTACTCCGGCCGGGGGTAGACGGCCGCCCGGAACGCGTCGTGGTCGGCCCAGTTGCGGAGCGCCTGAATCCCGCCGGCCGTGGCGCAGGCTCCGATCGTCACGAGCAGCTTCGCCTGGCGCCGGAGCTCGATGATCTGCTCGGCCTGCTCGGGGGTACTGATCGAGCCCTCGACGAGCAGGACGTCGTACGGACCCTCGGAGCGGCTCGAGCTCGCCTCCGGGAACTCGACGATGTCGAACCGGGCCGCGATCTCGAGCAGCTCGTCCTCGAGGTCGAGGAGGGTCAGCTGGCAGCCGTCGCACGAGGCGAACTTCACCACCCCGACCCGCGGCCGGGTGACCGCGGGCGGGACCGAAGGAGCCGGTCCGGCCATCAGACCCCCTCCCGTCCGAAGCTGTCGCCGAGCTGGGCGAGCGAGAAGACCGGCCCGTCCTTGCACACGAAGTAGCGGCCCATCTGGCAGTGGCCGCACAGGCCGATCCCGCACTCCATGTGCCGTTCGAGGGTCAGGAAGATCCGGTCCGAGTGCATCCCGCGGTCGATCAGCGCCCCGACCGTGGCCTGCATCATCCGCTCCGGACCGCACACGAAGGCGACCGCCTTCGAGCCCTCCCAGGTCGCCTGGTCGAAGAGGTGGGTGACGACGCCGACTCGGCCGAGCCACTCGGGGTCGCCCCGGTCGACCGTGAGCTGGAGGTCGACGTCCGGCCGGGCGGCCCAGGCAGCGAGTTCGCCGGTGTAGAGCATGTCGCGCCGGGTCCGCGCCCCGTAGTAGATGCGGACCGCGCCGAAGCGCTCCCGGTCGGCGAGGATCGTGTCGATCAGCGGGCGGAGCGGGGCGAGACCGATCCCGCCGGTGACGATGACGACGTCGCGCCCGACGGCCCGGTCGACCGGCCAGCCGACCCCGAGCGGGCCGCGGATGCCGAGCAGCGCCCCCGGCTTCAGCTCGGTGAGCGCCTTCGTCGCCGGCCCGGCCGCCCGGATCGTCAGCTCGATCCCGTCGGGTCGGACGCGCGAGACCGAGATCGGCAGGCGAGGAAAGGCGGGCAGGGTGACCATCACGAACTGGCCGGGCTTCGTGGCCAGGAGCGGCAGCTCCGTCTCGCCGAGGACGAGGGTCGTCGTGTCGGCCGTCTCCGGGTGCGTCGCAGCGACCCGGGCCGAGGCGAACTCGGTCGGGGTCGCAGCCACCGGCTCGGGCGAGGGCGGGGTGATCCGGGGCGCGATCGGCGGGGCGATCGCGGCCAGCTCCTCGCGGACGTCGATCCCGACCGGGCACCAGGTGATGCACCGGCCGCAGCCGACGCAGCCGAACGTTCCGAACTGGTCGACCCAGGTCGCGAACTTGTGGGTCAGCCACTGGCGGTAGCGGTCGCGCGGGCGCGAGCGGAAGTTGCCCCCGGCGACCCGGGCGAAGCCCGGGTTGAAGCACGAATCCCAGGCCCGGACGCTGCCCGACGCGGTGCCCACGAGCTCGGAGCGCTGGACGACGCTGGTGCAGAAGCAGGTCGGACAGACGAGCGTGCAGTTCGTGCAGGTCAGGCAGCGCTCGGCGACCTCGGCCCAGCGGGGGTGCTCGAGCTGGGCAAGCAGGCGATCCTTGAGCCCGACCGTCGCGACCCCGTTGCCCATCGCCAGGCGCGCCGCGCTCACCGCCCCGACGACGTCCGCTACCTGGTCGGCCGTGGCCGGAACGGTCGGCAGGCGCTCGAGGAGCGCCCGGCCGGCGGCCGAGCCCGGCTCGACCACGAAGCCGTCGTCGAGCTCGGTCAGGACGAGGTCGTGGCCGCCGCGCACCTCCGGGCCGGTGCCCATCGAGCTGCAGAAGCAGGTCGAGGCGGCCGTCGTGCACTGGACGGCGATGATCAGCGCGGCCGCGCGCCGGTCGCGGTAGTCCTCGTCGATGAACGGACCGCCGAGGAGGACCCGGTCCTGGACCAGGATCCCCGCGATCTCGCACGCCCGGACACCGAGGAAGGCGAGCTTCGGGATCGCCCGGGGGGCCGGCTCGTAGGTCACCTCGTCGGCGCTGCCGCGGACCGTCGTGAGCGGGGCGGTGGCCGGGAACGTGTACCGCTTCCAGCTCATCGGGCCGACGTTGTACTCGAACAGCCGCTCGTCGTCGCGCCGGACGAGGGTGAACCGGCCGGGGGCCTGGAGCGCGCCCCAGCCGGCCGGCAGGTCGGCGACCGAGTCGATCCGGTCGAGGACGATCGCCCCGTCGGCGACGGTCGGCCCGATCACCTGTCGGCCGTCCTCGTGGAGCAGGTCGATCAGGCGCTGGAGCTCGTCCCGGGCGAGGAAGCGCGCGCTCCCCCGGGCCTGTCCCGACTCGGGCCCCGTGCCCGCTGCCCGGCCCGCACCACCGGTCGTCGGGCTCACCATGCCCGGAGCGCCTCACCGCGGGCCAGCTCGTCGCGGGCGAACAGGTCGAGGAGCTGGAGGCGGGTTGCGTTCAGCCGGCGCCCGACCGCCTGGAGGACGCGCGGGTAGAGCGTGGCCGCGAGCGCGTGGTCGGCGCGCAGGGCCGCCCGCAGCTCGGCGCCGTCGAGCATCAGGACCTCGGCCGGCTCGATCGCCACGACGGTCGAGGTCGAGCGGTGGGGCGGCACGATCGCCGACCAGCCGATGATGTCGCCCGGCTCGACGGTCAGGATCGTGACCATCCCGCGCTCGGGGACGAGCAGGCGCAGGGCGACCCGACCGGCGAGCAGGAGGCCGAAGTCCTCCGCGATCTCGCCCTCGCGGAGGAGCACCGTGCCGGCCGGCACGTGCTCGATGTGGCCCATCGCGGCCAGGCGGGCCTGCGTCCCGGGCGGCAACCCGGCCCCGAACCAGGTGCTGTTCAGGGCCGCCACGATCGTCTCGAGGCGGGGTTCGGCCGGGCCCGGAGTTCGGCCAGGGGCCGGTTCTCGAGTCTCCATCAGCGGACTCCCGGGGGAGGTGATGACTCCTTCATCGTAGGAGTCGGGACGCCGGCCGGGAGTGCCGTTGGCACTTCCCTCGGGTGCTCTCAGGCCCGCCCCGCGGTCCGTCCGGTCCCCGGCCGGCTCAGGCGGCCCCGGGTCCCCTTCGGGCCGTTCGGCCCCTGCCGTCCGCGACGTCCTGCCCTGCGCGTCGCGGCCCCCATGCGCGACCCTTGGGCCGTTCAGGAGTGGGACCAGCCCGGCCCACAGAAAGGTGGCGGACAGCGATGAAGAAGATCCTGTTGGCCTATGACGGCGGCGAACCCGCCAAGCGCGCCCTGATGACCACGATCGACCTGGCCCAGAAGTTCGGCGCCTCGGTCAGTGTGATCAGCGTCGTCCCCTTCCGGCCCGGGACGCGGGTTCCGGTCGACCCGTGGGATGACGAGACCGTCCATGCCAAGGAGCTGCTCGAGGCGAAGCAGCTCCTGCGCGAGCACGGGATCGAGGCCGAGCTCCTCGAGCCGGCCGGCGATCCGGCGCGCACGATCGAGAAGGTCGCCAGGGAGGGTGGCTACGACACGATCGTGATCGGCTCGCGCGGCCTGGGTGCGATCGACCGGATGCTCCAGGGGAGCGTTTCCGAGCACGTCGTCACGCACGCCGACACGACCGTCGTGGTCACCCACTGACCACCTGTCGACAGCCTGCGGTTCGCTGCCCGGACCCGCCCGCGGGCGCTCTGACGCCGGCGGGCGGTCGTTCGCGTGTGTCCTGGCGAGAGGGACGGCCCGGGGCCGGGCGGAGGATGTCGTTATCATCGTTCGGCCGCCCGGCCGACACCGATCTGGAGCGAGAGGAGTGACCTCACGGAGACCCCAGGACACCACGTCCACCCGGAGCGCGCTCCCGGTGGCGGAAGCGGTGTGGGAGCGATGATCGAGCGCGGGATCGAGCGACGGGCGGTCGATTCCCGGACCCGGATCTTCTCGGCCGCGCGCTTCTCGGCCGAGCTGTTCGAGGAGCTGCGGGAAGGGGTGACGGTCGAGGTCCCGTTCCGGGGCGAGTTCCTGCTCGGCCAGCCGCTCCTGAACAAGGACGCCGCGTTCAGCGAGCGCGAGCGCGACGAGTTCCACCTGCGCGGGCTCCTGCCGCCGCGGGTGGCGACGATCGAGGAGCAGGTGACCCTCGAGCTCGAGCACGTCCGGCGCAAGGACGACGATCTCGAGCGCTACATCGGCCTGGCTGCCCTCCACGACCGGAACGAGACCCTCTTCCACCGCGTCCTGTGCGAGAACCTCGAGGAGTTCCTGCCGGTCGTCTACACCCCGACGGTCGGTCGGGCCTGCCAGGAGTTCAGCCACATCATGCGCCGGGCGCGTGGCGTCTGGATCACCCCCGCCGACATCGAGCGGATCCCGGAGATCCTCCTGAACGCCGGCCATGACGACGTCCGCCTGATCGTCGCCACCGACAACGAGCGGATCCTCGGCCTCGGCGACCAGGGTGCCGGGGGGATGGCGATCCCGATCGGCAAGCTCACCCTGTACAGCGCGGCGGCGGGCATCCATCCCGCGCTCACGCTGCCGATCTCGCTCGATGTCGGGACCGATCGGCGCGAGCTGCTCGAGGACCCGTACTACATCGGCTACCCGCACCCGCGACTGCGCGGCCAGGCCTACGACGAGTTCATCGAGGCCTTCGTCGTGGCCGTCCAGCGCGTCTTCCCGCGGGCGCTCCTCCAGTGGGAGGACTTCAAGCAGCACAACGCGATCCGCCTCCTCGACCGCTACCGCCACCGCATCTGCAGCTTCAACGACGATATCCAGGGGACCGGCGCGGTCGCGGTCGGGGGGATCCTGGCGGCGCTCGGTCACCTCGGCACGTCGCTCGCGGAGCAGCGGGTCGTGCTCTTCGGCGCCGGGGGTGCCGGTCTCGGCATCGCCCGCCTGGTCCGGGCCGCGATGGCCCGGCAGGGGATGACCCCGGCCGCGATCCGGCGCGCGATCGTGATCCTCGACTCCCACGGCCTGCTGTACGAGGGCCGGCCGGGCCTCGAGGCCGACAAGGCCGAGTTCGCCCTGCCCGCCGAGGTCCTCGCCGGGCACGGGCTCGACCCCCTCCGCGACACCGGTCTCGAGGCCGTCGTGCGCGCCGTCCGGCCGACGATCCTGATCGGCACGAGCGGCGCCGCGGGCAGCTTCAGCGAGCCGGCGATCCGGGAGATGGCGGCCCACGTCCCGCGGCCGATCATCCTGCCCCTCTCGAACCCGACCGCGAACTCGGAGGCGGTCCCGGCCGACCTGTTCGCCTGGACCGACGGTCGCGCCCTCGTCGCCGCCGGCAGCCCGTTCGCGCCGGTCGTCCACGGCGGTCGCGAGCACGTGATCGGCCAGGCGAACAACGTCTTCGTCTTCCCCGGCATCGGGCTCGGGGCGATCCTGTCCGAGGCCCGCGAGATCAGCGACGAGATGTTCCTCGTCGCGGCCGACACTCTCGCCTCGCTCGTGACCCCCGAACGGTTCGCGAGCGGGGCGCTCTATCCGCCGGTGAGCGACCTGCGCCGGGTGTCGCGCCGGATCGCGATCGCGATCGTCCGCGTGGCCCGCGACGCCGGGATCGGCCGGAGCGTGCCCGACGAGCTCGTCGAGCCGGCGGTCGATGCCGGCATGTGGTGGCCGGACTACGTCGAGTACACCGCGGTCTGAGCGCGGCCGGACCGGTCCCGGCCGACGGGTTCAGCTCGTCAGGCGCCGGAAGGCCCACAAGGTCGCGCCCTGGAGCACGAGGCCGAGCAGTCCGACCGCGACCACGGCCGCCCCAAGCACGCCCCAGTCCCAGCCGGTCGTCATCAGCGCCCGCATCGCCTCGATCACGTAGCTGATCGGGTTGACCGTGTTCAGCGCCTTGAGCCAGTCGGGCATGAGCGCGGCCGGGACGAACGCGGTCGACATGAAGGCGACCGGGAAGAAGAGCATCGACAGGGTGCTCGTCGCCTGCTCGTTCTTCGTCACCAGGGCCGGGATCATCGACATCCCCGACCAGGCCACCCCGAACCCGGCCCCGAGCAGGAGGATCCCCGCCGCGCCGGGAATCCCGGTCTCGACCCGGGCACCGAGAAGGACGCTCAGGACGAGGATCGCGCCACCCATGAACGCGCACTCGAGGGCGAGCGGGACGAGCTCGCCGGCCAGGATCGCGTAGCGCTCGATCGGCGCGGCCCGGAGCTTGTCGAGGTAGCCGTTGCGGTAGTCGGCCAGGAGATTGCCCCCCGACCAGCTGACGGCGAAGAAGACGGTGAACGCGATCTGGCCCGGGGCGAGGTAGGCGAGATAGCTCGCCTGCCCGGCGAAGCCCGGAAGCTGGACGATGTCGCGGAAGAGCTGCGAGAAGACGAACAGCTGGATGAGCGGAAAGAGGACGATGCCGATCGGGTTCGCCGGAACGCGGAAGAAGCGCCGCAGCGTGCGCCGACCGAGGTACCAGGTCTCCCGGGCGAAGGCGGTCATCGGCCCGTCACCAGCCCAGCACGAGCGGCTGGTCGGCCTGCTCGTCCCGGATTCGGCGGCCGGTGTGGCGCAGGAAGACGTCGTCGAGCGAGGGCTGGGCGATCGTCAGGCCGCGGACGTGGAGGCCGTCCCCGTCGAGCCGGCGCAGGAGCTCCGGGACGGCCCGGTCGGCGTCGACGACGGCCAGGCGAACGCCGTCCGCGGTGCGCTCCAGCCCGCGCAGCGGCTCGAAGCCGTCGAGCAGGCCGACGATCGCATCCTGCTGCCGGGCGAGGTCGTCGTCGGCGCCGCCGGCGCCGAGGCGCAGGTTCACCTCGTCGCTGCCGATCGCCCGCTTCAGCTCGACCGGTGCCCCCGAGACGGCGATCCGGCCGCCGTCGATGATCGCCAGCCGTCCGCACAGGCGGTCGGCCTCCTCGAGGTAGTGCGTCGTCAGGAGCATCGTCGTCCCCTCCCGGTTGATCCGGGCCAGCTCCTCCCACAGGGCGGCCCGGCTCTGCGGATCGAGCCCCTCGGTCGGCTCGTCGAGGAAGAGGACGTCGGGGCGGTGGACGAGCGCCGTGGCCAGGTCGAGGCGCCGGCGCATCCCGCCCGAGTACGTCCCGGCGAGCTTGTCCGCGACTGCGGCCAGGCCCATCAGCTCGAGCAGCTCGTCGACCCGACGGCGGAGGTCCGGACCGGGCACCCGGTGCAGGCGCCCGATCAGCTCGAGGTTCTCGCGCCCGGTGGCCAGGTTCTCGAGGGCGACCGCCTGCATGGCGAACCCGATCCGGCGGCGGACCTGGCCGGGCTGGGCGACGACGTCGATGCCGAGCACGCGGGCCCGGCCGGCGGTCGGGCGCAGGAGCGTGGTCAGGATCCGGATCGTCGTCGTCTTGCCCGCTCCGTTCGGGCCCAGGAAGCCGAAGAACTCGCCCCGTTCGACCCGCACGTCGATCCCGTCGACGGCCCGGACGTCGCCGCGATAGACCTTGACCAGCCCTTCGGCCTCGATCGCCGGAGCCTGCCGGGCGCGTGGATCCATGCCGGCTACGGTACTCGGGCTGTCCATCAGAACGGCTTCAGCTCCATCAGCCAGGTGATCAGCACGATCCCGCCGATCCCGATCGCAGCTCCCAGGCCGGGCTTCGGGTTGCGCAGCAGGCGGTCGAGGGTCGCATCGTCAACCGGGTCGGGGACCAGCCCGGCCGTGCGCTCTGCTGCGGTCGGGATGCCCGCGGCCCGCCGCACTTCGCCGAGCGGGATCGAGACGAGCGGCGTCATCGCCGCGACGATCGCCACGAGCAGGCCGATCGAGAGCCACAGCCACCAGTGCCCGTCGAACCACCAGCCGCCGGCGATCCCGGCCAGGATGCCGCTCACGATCAGGAACAGGCCGACGAGGCTCATGGGCATGATCATCGAGCCCGAGAGCTCCAGGTACGCGATGACCCGCGTCCGCTCGCGCTCCGTGCGCAGCCGCCACCAGACACCCATCGAGACACCGTGGATGGCCAGGAAGGCGAAGGCGGCCAGGACGTGGGCAAGGACGAGCCAGGGCCTGAACGGGGCAAGGTCCATCAGTCCGATCCTCCGGCAGCGGTCTTGGTGGCGGGACCGGCGAGAGCGAGCCGGACCCCGAGGGCAAGCAGGGCGAACGCGTTCAGCGGATGGAGCGCGGCGAGCAGCGGCAGCGAGTCCCGGGCCTGGGGGAGCGCCGCCTGGACGACGTACAGCACGAGCAGGAGCAGGCTGAGCCCGACCGCGGTCCGGCCGAGGCCGCCGGCGACCGCGGCCAGGAGGACGGCCAGGGCGAGCAGGCCGACGACCGTCGAGCCGAACCCGTCGTGGAGGGCGAACGATTCGGTCGCTCCGAAGATCGCCAGCCCGGCCAGGAGGACCTGCACCAGGACAGCAGCCACGAGCAGCCAGGCCAGCCAGGGATGGACGCGGCCGGCCGCCCGGCGGATCATCACGACCCTGGCTGGACCGTGATCGTGCCGACCATCCCGGCCTCGCGGTGTCCGGGCACGGCACAGTAGAACTCGAGCGGGCCCGGGGTCGTCGGCTTGATCGCGACCGCGCTGGTCGAGTTCGCCGGCAGCTGCAGGTGGATGCCCAGGGAATCGATGTCGAACGAGTGGGCGAAGCTGTCCTTGTTGATCACGAACAGGCCGAGGACCTCGCCGTTCCTCACCTCGAGGCTCGTCTCGACGAACCTGGTGTTCGCCGCCGTGACCACGCCGGTCGCCGTCGGTGCCTCGGCCACGCCGCCCCCGCTCGCCCCGGCTGCGGTGGCCACGAACGAGGTGGCGACCGCCCCCACGACCGCGGCCGCGACCGCGGCCACGGCCAGGTGCCCCCGCTCCCCGATCCGGTCGCGGGGTGCGGTTCCGGCGGCAGACCGCACCTCGCGGAAGGCCGCGATCCCGGCCGCGACCAGGACGGCCACGCCGGCGATCAGGGGAAGGGCGACCGTGAAGCCAGGATCGGCGGGGTGGCTGAGCGAGTAGGGCAGGTAGATCGCGTTCATGAGCAGGAACAGGACGCCCGGCACGAGGCCGACCAGCCAGAACCGGGGGCGGGCGGGCGCCGCGGCCCAGAACGAGGCAAGCGCAGCGGTGGCCGCGAAGGCGATCCCGAAGCCGACCAGGATGGGCAGGAACGCGGCGGTGCCCGGCGAGTCAAGATCGGGCAGGATGAACAGGGCGATCGTGTAGGCGAAGACCCCCACGAGGATCCAGCAGGTCGCGGCGTAGAGCCGCATCGAGAACGTGCGCATGGGAGGCGGTCCTCCGTCCGGGTCCCTGGCCCGGGACCCTGTTGCCGGCAGGTGTACCGCGCCCGCTGTCCCGCGGTCATGGGGCCGGCGTCCCGAATCGGTCCCGGGACAGCCGCTTGTCCCTGTCTTTCCCGTCGCCCCGGCGAGCGGACTCCGCGACCCGAGCCTGGCTGGTCGCTCAGCCGGGGGGTTGGCGCTCCGCCGGGCGCTCGCCGCCCAGCCCGGCCTCCCGGGCCCGGACGATCGCCTGGGCCCGGTCGGCCACCTGGAGCTTGCTGAAGATGTTCGAGACGTGGTTGCGCACCGTCTTCGGGGCGAGGAAGAGCTGCTGCGCGATCGCCTGGTTGGGGAAGCCGCGGGCGATCAGCTCGAGGACCTCGTGCTCGCGCTCGGTCAGCTCGGGGAACGCCTGCGCGGGCAGCCCGGGCCGGGGGGCCGAGAAGTAGTCGATCAGGCGGCGGGCGATCGCCGGCCCGAAGATCGCCTCCCCGCTGTCGACGGCCCGCACGGCGCGCAGGATCTCCGCCTGGTCGGCCCCCTTGAGCAGGTAGCCGCGGGCACCGGCGCGCATTGCCGCGAAGACCGATTCGTCATCCTCGAACATCGTCAGGACGAGGATCGCGATGTGCGGGCTGGTCCGGACGATCCGCCGGCTCGCCTCGATCCCGTCCAGGCCCGGCATCCGGACGTCCATGAGCACGACGTCCGGCTGGAGCTCGGCCGCCCGTTCGACTGCCTCCTGGCCGCTCGCCGCCTCGCCCACGAGCTCGCAGTCCTCGACCGTGCCGAGCAGGGCGCGCAGGCCGTCGCGGAAGACGGGATGGTCGTCGGCGATCAGGATCCGGATCGGTTCCACGTGCGACTCCTAGGTGGCGGGCAGGGGCAGCCAGGCCTGGACGCGCGTTCCGCCGGCGGACCCCGGTTCGATCGTGCACCGACCGCCGAGCTCCGTCGCCCGCTCCTGCATCGAGACCAGGCCGACCCCGGCCCGGAGGTCGGGCGGGAGGCCGCGACCGTCGTCCTCGACGGCCAGGACGAGGGCCGGGCCGGCATTCTCCGCCAGTTCGAGGCGGACCCGACAGGTCCGGGCGGCGGCGTGCCGGACGACATTCGTGACCGCCTCGAGGGCGATCCGGTAGGCGGCCACCTCGACGGCGGCCGGCAGGGCCGGCAACCGATCGGGCAGCTCGAGCGAGACGACCAGGCCGGTCGGGTCTCCCGCCCTGCCTGCCCGGTCGTGCCCGCTCGGTCGATCCGGGTCCTCCGCCCCGGCGACTCGCCCGACGCCGTCGCGGATCGCGCCGGCCAATCCGAGGTCGTCGAGCGCCGCCGGGCGGAGGTCGTCGACGAGACGGCGGATGTCGAACCGGACCTGCCGAACGTCCCCGACCAGGCCTGCCAGCAGCTCGTCGGCTGCTGCGACGTCCCGGCCGACGAGGTTGGCCGCCGCGTCGAGCCGGAGCGTCATCGCCGCCAGCAGCGGGCCGAGGCCGTCATGAAGGTCCCGCCGGAGCCGCCGCCGCTCCTCCTCGCGGGCGGCCACGAGCCGCTCGCGCGAGTGCTGCAGGTCGCTCGTCAGGCGCACGGCGTGGGCCGCCACGCCGACCTGGCGGGCAAGCACCTCGACCAGCCGACGCTCGGCCGGTCCGAACCACTCGAGCGGACCTCGGGGCGCCAGGACGAGCTCGCCAAGGGTCTCGCCGCGGTAGACGAGCGGGACCCGCTCGAGGTCATCCGCGGGCTGTCCGACCCTGGCCGAGGCGATCACCCGGCCCTCGGCGGTCAGCTCGATCGCGGCGAAGGGGAGCCGGAGGGCTGCGGCGAGGGTCTCGACCACCACCGCCAGGGCCGCCTCGGGGGCGACGGTGGCCTGGAGTCGCTGGCCGAGCTGGGAGACAACCGCGTACGGGTCGTCGCGCTGGCCGTAGAGCAGGCGGTCGACCGCGGCCCGGAGTCGGGCCCGAAGAGGCTGGACGAGGACGGCGACGATGCCGGCGGCGAGGAGCGAGACGGCCAGGCTTGCCCGGTCCGGGACGAACAGGCCGGCCAGGGTCACGGCCAGGAGGTAGATCACGACCACGCACCCGGCGAGGGCGAGGTGGACCGCCACGTCGCCGAGGAGTGCGGCCCGGCGGGTCCGGGCGACCCGGGCCGGCAGGCTCGTCATCCGACCCGCACCGGGAGGCGGGCGACGAGCCGCGCCTGCCCGGCGTCATGCTCGATCTCGACGCTGCCGCCCAGTTCGGTCGCCCGGTCGCGGAGCGAGGCGAGGATGGCACCGCCGCCTGACCCGCTCCCGATCCCGCCGTCGTGGCTGACCGTGATCTCGAGCCAGTCCCGGCAGTCCAGCCGCACCCGGCAGTGGCGGGCGCCCGCCTGGTCCAGCGCGTCCTCGACCGCGTCGAGGGCGATCCGGTAGGCGGCCACCTCGACCGCTGCCGGCAGCTCGGGCAGGGGATCGGGCGCCTCGACCGTCACGAGCGCCTCGCTCACCTCGCCCGCGGCCGTCGCCCGGGTGGCGCCCAGGCGGATCGCCCCAGGGAGGCCGAGCTCGTCGAGGGCCGGCGGGCGCAGGGCGCGGACGACCCGCCGGATGTCGCCGATCGCTTCCCGGGTTGCGCGCCGCCCGCCGACGATGATCAGCCTGGCCCGGGCCGGGTCGTCGGGGATCGCCAGCCGGGCGGCGAGCAGCCGATCCTCGAGGCCGGCCAGGGTCCGCTCGAGCCCGCCCTGGAGCTCGTGCCGGAGCCGGCGCCGTTCCTCCTCCCGGGCCGCAACCAGGCGCCGGCGCGCCGTGCGCAGGTCCTCCGCCAGGCTGATCGCCCGGGCGGCGACGCCCGCCTGGCGGGCGAGGTCGTCGAGGAGGCGCCGATCGGCCGGCCCGAACGTCTCGCCCGGACCGCGCGCGGCGACGAGCAGCCGGCCGACCGGCTCGCCGCCGTGGTGGAGCGGCAGGGCGAGCAGGCGGCCGCTCGGGACCCCGGTCGCGGCAGCCGGGCGGAGGGTGCCGTCGCGCAGAAGCTCGATCGCCGCATAGGGGGCGCGCAGGGCGGCGGCCACGGCGGCCGTGACGGCCGGCAGGACCGCGTCCGGTTCGAGCGTCGACTCGAGCCGTTCTCCGAGCCGGGCGAGGGCGACGAACGGCTCGTCGCGATGGCCGTACATCAGCCGGTTCACCGCGCGCTGGAGGGCGTCCCGGGCCGGTTGGGCAACAACGGCCGCGATCCCGGTCGCGAGGAGGGCGGCCAGGAAGCCGGCCTGGTCGGTCAGGACCCGGCCCAGGACGGCCAGGATCGCCGCGTAGATGCCCACGATCAGGAGCGTGAGCGAGCCGTACACGAGTGAACGGTTGATCACCACGTCGATCTCGAGCAGGCCGTGGCGCAGGATCGCGACCGCGATCCCGAGCGGGAGCGGGAGCGCGATCAGCCCGACGACGCTCCAGGGCACGAGCGGTCGGCCGGTGGCGAGCTGGGGAACGAGGAGCAGGACGAGCGCGACGAGCGAGGCGAGCCCGCCGCCGATCGCGGCCCAGCGGATCTGCCGCCGGACCGCCGGGCGGGCGGCCCGGAAGCCACGGACGGTCAGCCAGAGCCCGACGACGATCGTCGGGACGATCACCACGGACTGGATCGTCGCCCAGCTTCCGACCCAGGTGGTCGGCGAGCGGGCGAGCAGGCGGGCGGCGACGAGGGCCGCGGCGTAGCCGCCCAGGGGCAGGCCGTAGGCGAGCACGAGCGCCCGCCGGCCCGGCCCGTGCGGTCCGGCGGCCAGGGCGAGCGGCAGGTGGAGCGCGCCCGCCGGCCAGAGGAGCATGTACAGGCCGCCGGCGGTCAGGGCATGGAGCAGGAACGGCCAGCCGGCGATGAGGTCGCTCACCTGGAGGCCGAGGAGCCAGGGCAGGGTGCTGCCGCTGACGCCGCAGGCGGCGACGACGAGGGCGACCGCGGCCGAGGCGCCCGGACGCCTGAGGAGAACCCAGCCGGCGACGAGCTGGAGGACGAGGGTGAAGAGGAGGACGCTCCAGTTGGCCGCCAGGATCGCGCCCGGATCGTGCCGGACCAGCTCGACCGGCACGCTCAGGATCCGGCCGTCACGCTCGACGGCGTAGGTGAGCGGCCCGTCTGCCGACCCCGGCCGGGCGAGCCCCGGATCGGCGACCCGGTCGAGCCAGGACGCGAGCGGCCGTCCGCCGGCGGCCACGACGACGTCGCCCGGACGGAGGCCGCCCGGTTGCGGGTCGAGCAGGTCGATCCGGACCCCGTCCGCCGTCCAGGCGTCGGCGTAGAAGGCGACGAGAGCACCGTCCGAGGGGGCGACGAAGCGCAGGGCGAGGAACGAGAGGCTCGCCAGGAGCGAGCCTGCGGCCAGGAGCCAGATCCCCGTTCGACGCGGGCGGTCCGCGGCTGCCCTCCCCATCGCCCTTCCTTTCAGGTTGCGGACCAGCATACCCGTGCCCCGGCCCCGTGCAGGGACGATCTGCAGCCTGGGCCGAGGGGCGTCCCGTTGTCATGGGACCGCCGTCCCGAACCGACCAGGGAGCCCGGGACGGCGGCGATCAGGCTGGAACCGCCGCGGTCAGCCCCCGGACGGGCCGGGCGTGTCCGGCGTGGGCGGCACGGCCGGGGGCAGGGTCCCGGTACCGGGCTCGCGCCGTCGGCGCAGCCGCCGGGCAAACGCCAGGACGAGCCCGACGAGCAGCCCCAGGGCAAGCAGGATCGGCAGGCCGACGATCGCCAGCCAGATCCCGACCGAGGCGAGGCCCTGGAGGACGCCGACGAGGCTGGCCAGGGCGCGGTCGACCTCGGCCGCCGGGTCCCAGCCCTTTGTCGTCTCGGTGACGGCGGGGACCGGGACGGTGTACGTGACGGTCAGCGTGCCGAGCGCGGCCTGGTCCTCGAGGTGTGCCTTCTCCGTGCTCAGCTGCTCGATCTGCTCCCGGACCGCCGTCAGCTGCTGCTGGACCTCGAGGATGTCGCTGATCTTCGTGGCCCGGGCCATGATCGCCTGGAGCGCCGCCTCGGTCACCCGCAGGTTCCGGATCCGGGCGTCGAGGTCGAGCACCTGCCCGGTCACCTCGACCGCGTTCGTCTGCTCGGTCACGACCTTCGTCGCCAGCCGGTGGAGCGCGTCGAGGGCGTCGTCCCAGCGCGCGGCCGGGATCCGGTAGACGATCGTGGCCCACGTCCGGTCACCCGTGTTCGACCAGTTGGAACCGCTCACGTAGCCGCCCAGGCCCACGATCGCCGTCCGGGCATCGCGGAGCGCGCGATCGAGGTCCGCGACCTCGAGGTCGAGCGTGCCGGTCTTGACCACCTTCGCCTCGTCGCGGAGCGGGGCGTTCCCGCGGTCCGTGCCCGGCTCGTAGCCCGGTGCCGCCGAGGGGGCCGGGAAGCCGCCCAGCCGCTCGGGCGGCGCGGCACCCGTCACGCTGTCGACCGTGCCGCCGCCGGGCTGGCCCGCTCCCCCGACGGCTGGCTCGCCGACCGGCGGCGAGGCCGAGCCACTGCAGGCCGCCAGCAGGAGGCCGAGGGTGACGCCGAGCGCGGCCAGCCTGATCGTGCCCCGTCGGACCGGTTCGATCGTTCGCCTGCGCATCTCGAAGACCTCCGTCACTGTTGGCCGTTCCCCCGCTTGGGCGCCCGGGAATCCGCGGCCTCTCCGGCGCTCGTGATCCGTACGTTTGGCCGGCACTCGTCCGACGGCGGCGGGCCCCCGCGGGTTCCGCGGTGGTAAGGTCGCCGCATGCGACTGCCCGTCGAGCCGCCGCTCGAACCGATGCTCGCCAGCCCGGCCGGGAGCCTGCCGGCGGGCGAGGGCTGGCTGTTCGAACCGAAGTGGGACGGCTTCCGGGCGCTCGTCTTCCGCGACGGCGACGAGACATTCATCCAGAGTCGCGACCTGAAGCCGCTCGGGCGCTACTTCCCGGAGCTCGACCGGCCGCTCCGGGCGAACCTTCCCGAGCGCTGCGTCCTCGACGGCGAGATCGTGATCGCCGGCCCGCGCGGGCTCGACTTCGAGGCGCTCCTGCTGCGCATCCACCCGGCCGCCTCGCGGATCAACCTCCTGGCCGCCGGGACGCCGGCCTCGTTCGTCGCCTGGGACCTCCTCGCCCTGGACGACGAGGACCTCCGGCCGCTGCCCCAGGGCGAACGCCGGCGGCGCCTCGAGGGCGTCCTGCGGGAGGCCGAGCCGCCGGTCCACCTGACCCCGGCCACGACCGACCGGGCGGTCGCGGCCGACTGGTTCGAGCGCTTCGAGGGGGCCGGCCTCGACGGGGTGGTCGCCAAGCGGCTCGACGCACCGTACCAGCCCGGTCGGCGGGCGATGGTCAAGGTGAAGCACGTCCGGACCGCCGACTGCGTCGTGGCCGGCTTCCGCTGGCACAAGGACGGGCCGGGGACGCTCGTCGGATCGCTCCTGCTCGGGTTGTACGACGCGACCGGGACCCTCCACCACGTCGGGATCACCTCGTCGTTCACGATGAACCGGCGGGCCGAGCTGGTCGAGGAGCTGGCGCCGTTGCGCGACGGTGCGCTCGAGGGCCACCCGTGGGCCGGCTGGGCCGACTGGGCAGACTCCGGTTCGGCCGACGCCTCGGGCCAGCGCCTGCCCGGGGCGACGAGCCGCTGGAGCCGCGGCCGCGACCTGTCCTGGGAGCCGCTGCGGATCGAGCGCGTGTGCGAGGTCGCCTACGACCATCTCCAGGGTGACCGCTTCCGGCACGGGACGACGTTCCGCCGCTGGCGCCCGGATCGCCGGCCGGCCGACTGCCGCTACGACCAGCTCGAGGAGACCCCGCCCTTCGAGCTCGAGCGGATCTTCGCCGAGGACCGGCGGCGGGCGGGGGGCCGCGAGTGAGGCGGGGGTCGGGAGCCCGGGCCGCGTTCCTGGCGGGCTGCGCGCTCGCCGTGTCGTTCGTCCTCCCGGCCGGCTCGGGGGCCGCCCCGGTCGCTCGCCCGGACGCACCGCCGCCCGCGCCGGTCGTCGCCGCACCGGCCGCCGGACCGGTTGCGGTCGCACTGCCCGCCGCGCCGCTGCTCGTCAGCGGCGCGATCCCCTCGGACGCACTCCAGGCGGCGCTCGACGAGTTCCGCGTCCGGTACGGGATCCCCGGGCTATCGGCGACGATCATCTGGCCCGACGGTCGCGCCTGGTCCGGCGCCAGCGGGTACGCCAACGTCGCGACCCGGACGCCGGTCACCCGGAGCACGCCGTTCGCCGTCGGCAGCATCACCAAGACGTTCACCGCGGCGCTCGTCCTCAAGCTGGCCGAGGAGAAGCGACTCGGCCTCGACGATCCGGTCGTGCGCTGGCTGCCCAGCGCCCCGGTCGCCCCCGCGGTCACGATCCGCCAGCTGCTCGACCACACCAGCGGCGTCTACGACTTCTTCTCGAACCGACTGATCGACCCGGCGCTCGTGGGCGCCAGGCGCCGGGTCTGGACGCCGGCGCTCGACCTGCGCTACGTCAAGGACCCGTACTTCGCACCCGGGACCGGCTGGCACTACTCGAACACGAACTACGTCCTCCTCGGCCTGATCGCCCGGCGCGCCGGCGGGGCGAGCGTGGCGGCCCAGCTCCGGGCCCGGTTCTTCGGGCCGCTCCGGCTCCTGAGCGCCACGTACCAGGGCGCCGAGCTGCCCCGCGTCCCGGTCGCCCACGCGTACACGTTCGTTACCTCGGGGGCGGGTGCGCGGCCGATCGACCAGTCGGACGGGAGTGCGATCGCGCCATTCACCTCGGTGGCGACCGCGGCCGGGGACGCGGGGGCGCTGGCGGTGAGCTCCTGGGACCTGGCGCGCTGGGCGCGTGCCCTCTACGGCGGGCGCGTGCTCCGCCCCGAATCGCTGGCCGCGATGCTCGACCTCAGCCGGACGGCGACGTTCGCCCCGCCCCGTCCCTATGGCTTCGCGGTCCAGCAGGTCAGCCTGGGCGGGTGGACCGCGGTCGGCCATTCCGGGCGCCTGCTCGGGACGCGGGCCGCGATGCGCTACTTCACCGACTCGCGGATCGCGATCGCGGTCACGACGAACCAGTCGCGCACCGACCCGGACCGCCTCGTGGCCGCGCTCGCCGGGGTCATCCTGCCGCCGCCGGTCGCGCCGCCGGTCGGCGCGTCGCGCTAGTCCGGGTCGAGCGGCTCCTGGGGCGGCCGCTCTGTCTCCGGGACGTGGCGCAGGTTGACCCGGATCCGGGTCCAGGTCGTCGAGCGGCCGCGCATCGAGTCGACGAGCACGTCCGCCGGCTCGAGGTGCGCCGCGGCCGCCGGCCAGCGCGCCTTCCAGCGCTCGAGACCGGCCAGCGCCTCGGCCTGGGTCGCCGCCCGGGCGATCTCGATCAGCGGCATCGACGACCGCCTCCGGGACGGCATCACCCGCGGCGGCTCGCCCTCCTGCTTGCGGTAGTGGGGCGGCCAGGGCGCATCGCCCAGCCCCTCGGCCTCGTGCCGCGCGGCAAGCTCGAGGAGTGCCTCGAGCGACCCGACCGCCTCGTCGATCCCGGCCCCCGGATCGCCCACCGCCGCCCAGCGCGCCGGCATCGTGGCCAGGGTGAAGTCGCCCGGGTCGATCGCTGCCAGCTCGTCCCAGCGGAACGGCGCCGACACCCGCGCGTCCGGGGTGGGCCGGACGGAGTACGCCGAGGCGACGGTCCGGTCCTTCGCATTCTGGTTGTAGTCGAGGAAGACGCCGTGGCGCTCCTCCTTCCACCACTTCGAGGTCGCGATCGCGGGCGCCCGCCGCTCGACGTCGCGGGCGAGCGCGAGCGCGGCCCGGCGGACCTCCGGGAACGTCCAGCGGCGCTCGATCCGGACGTTGACGTGGATCCCCCGCGAGCCCGACGTCTTCGGCCAGCCGACGAGCCCGACCGCCTCGAGCGCCTCCCGGGTGACCGCCGCGACGTCGCGGATCTGGGACCACGGGACGCCCGGGACGGGATCGAGGTCGACCCGCAGCTCGTCGGGGTGGTCGAGGTCGTCGGCCCGGATCGGGTGCGGGTTGAGGTCGATGCAGCCGAGGTTGACGACCCAGGCGAGCTGGGCCGCGTCGCGCACGACGATCTCCTCGGCCGTCCGCCCCGAGGGGAACGAGAGCTCGACCGTCTCGATCCAGTCGGGCCGCGAGACCGGTGCCCGCTTCTGGAAGAAGAACGGGCCCTCGGCCCCGTCCACGAACCGCTTGAGCGCCATCGGCCGGCCGGCCACGCCGCGCAGCGCCCCCTCGGCGACCGCGAGGTAGTAGCGCACGAGGTCGAGCTTGGTGTACCCGGCGTGCGGGAAGTAGACCTTGTCCGGGTTCGTGATCGTCACGTCCCGGCCGGCAACCCGGATCGTCTCCTGCCGTGCTGGCATGGCGCCAACGATACCCCGGCCCGGGGACGGCGCCGAGCCGCGGCCACCCAGGCGACCACCGGCGGGCTCTCGACCGCCCGTCGACCCGGTGCTATCCTCGCCCCGAGCAGGCGCTCCGCCGAGTGCCCGCACTGCTCGACCGGAGGCGCGTCCCCGTGCTGAAGCCCGAGCCAGCCTGCCTCGTCATCGCCGACATCTCCGGGTACACGAGCTACCTCGCGGGAGCCGAGCTCGACCATGCCCAGGACATCCTGGCCGACCTGATCTCGACGGTCGTCTCGGCGCTCCGGCCGACCTTCCGCCTGGCCAAGCTCGAGGGCGACGCCGCGTTCGCCTACGTGCTCGCCGAATCGATCGACGGCTCGGAGCTCCAGGACACGGTCGAGCACTGCTACTTCGCCTTCCGACGCCGCCTGCGCGACATCGGGCAGGCCTCGAAGTGCGAGTGCAACGCGTGCATCCTCATCCCGTCGCTCGATCTGAAGCTCGTCGTGCACCACGGGACGGTCCTGCGCCAGCGGATCGCGGGGCACGAGGAGCTCGTCGGAAGCGACGTGATCGTCGTCCACCGCCTGCTCAAGAATGCGGTCGGCGAGCAGCTCGGCCTCCGCGCGTACGCGATCTACTCGGCGGCCTGCATCCGGGCGATGGGCGCCGACCCGCTCGCTCTCGGCCTGGTCGAGCACACCGCCGCCTACGAGGGGATCGGCGAGGTGACCGGCTGGGTGCGCGATCTCGAGGCTGCCTGGCGGACCGAGCAGGAGCGGACCCGGGTCAGGGTCGAGCCCGAGGACGCGCTGTGGGTCTACGAGCGCGACCTTCCCGGCTCGCCCGAGCTCGTCTGGTCGTACCTCACCTCCCCGATCCGGCGGCCGCGCTGGCAGTCGGGCGTGACGGCGGTCCTCGAGGCGCCCCAGGCCGGCCGGCGCGGCGTCGGGACGACGAACCACTGCGTCCATGGCAAGGACGCAGTCGTCGAGGAGATCCTCGACTGGCGCCCGTACGAGTACCTGACCGATCGCGCGCACCTGCCGATGCCCGGCCTGCCGCCGCTGACGACGAGCTACGTCCTCGAGCCGATCGCGGGCGAGCCCGTCCCGAGCGCCACGAGGGTCCGGATCACCCTTGCCCGGCCCCGGTCGGCGAAGGATCGGGCGATCCTGTCGCTCGCCAGGTCCGAGCTCGAGCGGACGATCCAGGATTCGATCGAGGCGCTCGTTCCGCTCCTCGAGGCCGAACTCCGGACCCGTCTCGAGCAGGCGGCCGATGCGCCGGAGCCGGCGCTCCCGGCTGGCGCCGGCCGTCACCTGGCCGCGGGGGCTTGACGGCCGCTCCGCCCAGCGGGCCGCTCGCCGGCGTGTCCGGCGTGTCCGGCGTGTCCGGCGTGTCCGGCGTGTCCGGCATGTCCGGCGGGTGGCGGCGGCGGGAGGCCGGGTCGCTCACCGTCCGTCGGAGGCTGCCCTGGGCAGCCGGTGCTCGACAGCGTCGGCCGCGGCGCGCGGACCCCCGGCCGCCGCGAAGGCCGCGGCGATCCGGAACCCCGTTCGACGTTCGCGGTCATGGCTGCGCGGCCGGACGATGGTCCTCGACAGCCGCGAAGCCGGCCCGGTGGGCCGGCTTCGGAAGGTTGGCGCTGGAGCCGACGCTCGGATTTGAACCGAGGACCTGCTGTTTACGAAACAGCTGCTCTGCCGCTGAGCTACGTCGGCGCGGCCGATATCTTACCAGTCCTCCTCGGCGAGGCGAGGGACGACCTGGCGAGCGGACGGGAGGCCCGGCGACCCTCCGATCGCCGGGCTGACCGCCGGTGCCTCGAGACCGGGCGGGACGAACGGGTCGGGCACCGGGGCCCCGAAGGTCAGGGCGACCGGGATCGAGCCCGCCCAGGTCGGCCAGCTCTCGTCACCGGGCTCGTCGTGGGCGCCGACGTCGCGGATCTTCGCCGAGGCCTCGGCGATCTCCATCCAGAGCACGGTCGTCGCCTTCAGTTCCTGGCGGGTCGGCGGCCGGAGCTCGTCCCAGCGTCCCGGGTAGAGGTGCTCGACGAAGGCCCGCAGGGCGGCCAGCTTCTCCGCCTCGTCCTCGACCTCCCAGGCCTGGCCGAGGAGGATCACCGACCGATAGTCGACCGAGTGGTTGAAGCCCGACCGGGCGAGGACGAGCGCGTCGAGCTGGAAGACGCTGACGCAGACCGGGACGCCACCCTTCGTCCGGCGCAGCATTCGGCTCGCCGACGAGCCGTGCCAGAAGAGGCGGTCGCCGGTCCGCCAGATCGCTGTCGGGGTGACGTAAGGCTGGCCGTCGATGACGTAGCCGACGCTGCCCACGATCGAGGCGTCGAGGATCGCGTCGATCGTGGCCCGGTCGTAGTGGCCGCGCTCGGGCTTGCGTCGGACCCGGACGCGCTCGGAGGGAGGCGGGACCGGGCCCGCGGTTCGTTCGCTCATCGGCGCAGCGTAGCAAGCCGTCGCCGTGGCTGTTGCGCCTTCGCTCGTCGCGGCGGGAGCCGCGGCCGCCCTCCCGCCGCGGCCGTCCCGCCCCGTCAGCCGACCTGGACCTGGATCCGATGATGGCCCCGGGCGCCGTCGGGCGGCGGCGGGGTCACCTGGTCGGTCTGGACCTCGCCCGTCCCGTCCGTGGCCCGGACCTCGATCCGGTGCGTGCCGGCGGTCGCCTGCCACGGCAGCGCCCACTGGACCCAGGTCGCCCGCGAGATCGCGGCCGAGAGGGTCGCGACCTGCCAGGGGCCGTCGTCGATCCGGACCTCGACCCGCGAGATCCCCCGATCGGGCGCCCAGGCGACGCCCCCGATCGCCTGCGGACCAGCCGCCAGGGTCGCCCCGTCGCGCGGCACGTCGATCCGCGACTGGGTGAGGATCGGGGCCTCCTTCGCCCAGCCGAGCGGGACCCAGTAGGCATCGAACGCCTCGAGCGTCGTCAGCTCGATCTCGGCCAGCCACTTCGTCGCGCTCACGTAGCCGTACAGCCCGGGCACGATCAGGCGGGCCGGATAGCCGTGCTCGGGCGGGAGCGGGACCCCGTTCATCCCGAGCGCGATCATCGGGTCGCGGGCCGGGTCCATCGCCCACTCGGTCGGGAAGCCGACCGTGAAGCCGTCGACCGAGCGGCCGACGATCTGGGTCGCCTCCGGCCGGACCCCCGCCATCGCCAGCACCTCGCGCAGGTGGACGCCGGTCCACTTCGCGTTGCCGACGAGGTTGCCTCCGACCCGGTTCGAGACGCAGGCGATCGTCACGTACTGTTCGAAGAGCGGCAGCGAGGTGAGCTCGTCGTAGGTCAGGGTCACCTCGCGCTCGACGAGGCCGCGGACGGTGAGCGTCCAGGTCGCGACGCGGACGGGCGGCACGACGAGGGCCGTGTCGATCCGGTAGAAGCGCTCGTTGGGCACGACGATCGGGCTGATCCCGGGCAGGTCGAGCGCAGCGCCGGCCGGCAGGGGCGGGGCGGGCAGGGCAGCGACCGGGAGGGCCGGGCCGGTGGCGGTCCCGGAGCCGCCGGCGCCCCGTCCGACGAGCAGGCTCCGGCCGAGCGCCCCGATCGCCAGCGAGCCGACGGCCAGGCTGCTCCCGGCGAGCAGGAACCGGCGGCGGTCCCAGTCGGGCATCGAGTTCGCCGGGGTTGAGACGACCGCCCCGGCTCGCGGCCGGCCCGCCCACGCCGGCGCGGTCATCGCCAGGAGGAAGCGGAGCGCGCCGAGGCCCGCCCCGACGGCGAGCCCGACCGCGGCCAGGGCGAGGGCCGGATCGGCGAGCGGCTGGCGCAGGGCGGCGAGGGCAAGGACGAGCCCGCCGACTCCGACCCCGCCGACCGCCCCGGCCCAGCGCCGGCGGCCGGCGACCCCGATCCCGGCCGCGAGCAGGAGCGCGACGACGATCACGGCCACGTTCAGGGCGAGCTTGTCGTTCGTGCCGAACAGCTCGACCGCGACTTCCTTGGCGCCCGGCGGCTGGAGGCCGATCACGAGGTCGCCGAGCGCGACGACGGGCGAGGGCGCCCCGGCCAGGAGCCCGGCCAGGAGCTCCCCGACGCCGATCGCGACCGCCCCGGCGACCGCCCCCGCGACCGCGCCCGTCAGAGCGGCCGAGGCGGCACCGGCGGCAGCGCCCGGCGCGCCCGGTCGGCGGGTGCCCAGCTCGGAGCTGGCTGGCGGTTCGGTGGTCGGCATGCGCCCATTCCACCACGAGCAGGTGACGAACGCGTGACGGAGCGCGGTCAGCCAGCCTGCGGACGATCCGGATGCGGGACCGGCCGCGGATCCGGCGGCTCGGCTGAGGCCGGTCGGAAGACGACACAACAACGCCCGGGTTCTGGCGCCAGCTCGACCCCGAGCCTGGCGTCGGCCAGGGCCTCGACAACCCCCTCTGCCCAGGCCAGGTTCATGCCGCAGGTCAGCGCCCGGTGGGCGTGGGCGAGATCGTCGTACGGGCAGTTGGCGAGGCGGATCGCGCCCGTGGCCCGGTCGGCCTCCGGCTCGTACCCGGCCCTCCGGAGGAGATCGAGCAGGGCGACACGTGCGCGCTCGAGGCCCGGATGCCCCTCCATCCGGCGTCGGGCGTCGAGCCCCGCCGCCGCTCCGCGCTCGCGCGCCGCCGTCCGCGCCGCGGTCGGCCCGATCTCGTCGGGCAGGTGGTCGAGCGCGTCCGCGAACACCTGTGCTGCTCGCTCGTAGTGACGCGGCGGCAGGCTGACCACGATTTCCCGGCTGGCACGCCGATAGAGCTTGGCCGGCCGGCCGGCCCCCGGCCCGCTCCTCCCGCTGCGGCGACGGTACTCGGTCTCGAGCAGGCCCCCAGCGACCAGCCGATCGAGGTGGAACGCGGCGAGCTCGCGGCTGATCCCGAGCGCTGCGGCCGCCTCGTCCCGTCCGACCGGCTCGCGGCTGGCGGACACGAACTCGTACAGGCGCCGTCGGTTCGCTTCGCCCAGAAGGGCGACGACCTCGACCGGATCGCTGTCGTCTGGCGTCGGGTTCATTCCCTCACTCTAACACAAGCCTGGATTACGAAAACACTTGACAGCGGGCTGGCTTGTAACGATAGTGGCGCCTATCAATAGAAGCCAGGGACTCCGGGAGGGCCAGCACTGTCCAGACAGCGACTTCAGTTGCTCCGAGCGCGCGCTGCGGCCAGCCTGGTCGCAGCCATCGTCATTCGGCCGATTCCCCGATCGGCAGGCAGATGAGGAACGAGATGAAGAAGTTGATTCGCGCCGGCGCCATCATCCTGGCGCTCGGGTTCGCCCTGGTAGCCGTATCTCGCCCCGGGGTCAGCGGCGTGGCCGAGGCCGCCGTCGCCCACGGCGCCGTCGGCGCCCGTGTCGCTTTCCACGACGCGATGCGCAAGCTCTGGGAGGACCACATTACCTGGACTCGGCAGTTCATCGTCAGCGCCGCGACCGGATCCGGCGCTCTGCCCGACATCGGCCCCACGACCGAGCGTCTGCTCGACAACCAGACTGACATCGGAAACGCGCTCAAGCCGTTCTATGGCGACGCCGCCGGCGATCAGGTCACGGCACTCCTGCGCGAGCACATCCTGACCGCCGGCCAGCTCATTGCCGCGGCCAAGGCCGGCGACGCCGACGCCGTCGCGGCAGCCTCGGCGGCCTGGTATGCAAATGCCCACCAGATCGCCGTCGCCCTGCACGGCCTCAATCCAGACCACTGGGCCCTGACCGAGCTCGACGCGATGATGAAGGACCACCTCGATCTGACCCTCGACGAGGCCGTCGCCCGGCTCCAGGGACGCTATGCCGACGACATCGCCGCGTACGACAAGGTCCACGCCGAGATCCTGTCCATGGCCGACATGCTCAGCGACGGAATCGTCGCCCAGTTCCCGTCCCGGTTCGCCCACTGACCGCCATCCCGGGGGAGCCGCCGGCTGGCGGATCCCCCGGGGCCACATCCAGCCCAACGATCACCTGGAGAGCCAGCTCACCATGACTGCCAACACCACCGCTCCCGCCGGTCCTCTCGCCATCGCCGTGCCCAGTCCGGCGACCGTCCCTGCCTCGCGGCCGAGAGGTCGGGCCCATCGACCGGACGGGCGGCGGACGTTCAGCAACCTCGACCGGGTGCGCTTCGAGCGCCACCTGGCCGAGATCCTGGCCGCCCTGGGACTGGATCTCGCGACGCCGGGGACCCGGGACACGCCCCGTCGACTGCTCGACGCCCTGGTCGACGTGACCGTCGGCTACGATGGCGATCCGAAGCTGATCACCTCGTTCCCGACCGAGTGCCACGGCGGCGCCGACTGCGAGCTGGCCCAGATCGTCGAGGGCCCGATCCCGTTCTTCGCCCTGTGCGAGCACCACGCCCTCCCGTTCACCGGACGGGCCTGGCTCGGCTACGTCGCCCACGAGCAGATCCTCGGCATCAGCAAGCTGACCCGGCTCGTCCGTGTCCTCACCCGCCGCTTCGGTGTCCAGGAGCAGATGACCCACCAGCTCGCCGATTCCCTGGCCGACCTGACCGGGGCGCATGGCGTCGCGGTCTACCTCCAGGCCGAGCATCTGTGCGTCCGGATGCGCGGCGTCCGCGAGCACGATGCCCTGACCCGCACGACTGCCTACCGCGGGATCTACGAGCGCGACCCGAGCCTGCGGGCCGAGTTCCGCGAGATCGCCGGGATCGGGCGGGACCTGCGTTGATCCCCGTTCGGCCTGTCGGCCAGCTGCGCCACGCCCGGAGCGGATCCCGGCTGTCGCAGGCCCTCCCGTCGAGAGCCAGGCCGCGCGGCAGCGAGCCCCTCCAGCTCCTGTTCGAGGGACCGGCGGATCCGACCTCGGCCGCTCCCGTGTGGGCCGTCCGCGCTGGTCTGCCGGCCGACCTGCGCGACGCGTACGGCGGCGAGCTGTCGATCCCGCTTCGCGCCGATCGGTCGATCGTGATCGCCAACTTCGTCGAGTCGGTCGACGGGGCAGTCGCCCTCGATCGATCCGGCCTGACCGGCGGCGGTGCGATCAGCGGCTACAGCCCGACCGACCGGTTCGTGATGGGGCTGCTTCGGGCGATGGCCGATGTCATCCTCATCGGCGCCGGGACCGTGCGCTCATCGACCGTCTCGGGCTGGACCCCCGGACGGGCGCATCCGCCGGCCGCGAACGCCTACCGGGAGCTCCGGCGCCGGCTCGGCCTCGCCCCCGAGCCGAGCACATTGATCGTGACCGCCAGCGGTGACCTCGACCCGAGGCACCCTGCGTTCGGGGTCGTCGATGCGCCGCTGACCCTGGTCGGACCGGCCCGCGCAGCTCGGCGGCTCCGGGCAGCCCGCTTCCCCGGGCACGTCCGGATCGAGTCTCTCGGAGCGGGCGAGGTGGTGTCGCCGAAGGCGTTGCTCGGCCTGGCTGGCCGGCTCGGCGCGCGGGTCGTGCTGTGCGAGGGCGGACCCCACCTGCTGGCAGGTCTCGCTGGCGCCGGGCTGGTCGACGAGCTCTTCCTCACGCTTGCCCCCCAGCTCGTCGGCCGCGACGAGGAGAGCCACCGGCTCGCCCTTCTCGAGGGCGTCGCCCTCTGGCCTGAACGAGCCGGATGGGCGAAACTCGTCTCGGTCCGCCGCGCCGGTGACCACCTGTTCCTGCGCTATCGGCTCTCGGAGGAGGAATCGTGAACCGGCCACCATTCGTCATCATCGGTGCCAGCCTGGCTGGCGCGAACGCCGCGGCGCAGCTGCGCAAGGACGGCTTCGAGGGGCGGATCGTCCTCGTCGGCGAGGAGCCCGATCGTCCCTACGAGCGCCCACCGCTCTCGAAGGACTACCTGCGCGGGGAGACCGAGCGGGCGAAGCTGGACGTCCACGGTCCGGACTTCTACGCCGAGAACGCGATCGAGCTGCGACTCGGGACCCGGGCTGTCGCACTCGAGCCGGCCGGTCGCGAGGTCGTCCTCGAGGGCGGGGAGCGGCTGCGCTATGAGCGGCTCCTGCTTGCCACCGGTGCCGCCCCCCGCCGACTCGAGGCCCCGGGAGCCGGTCTCGCGGGCATCCACTACCTGCGCACGGTCGGTGATGCCGACGCGATCCGGGCCGCCCTCGCCGTCGCGCACCGGGTCGTGGTCATCGGGGGAGGCTGGATCGGGGCGGAGGTCGCGGCCTCGGCCCGCCAGCTCGGCCTGCCGGTCGCGCTCGTCGCCGACGGCGCGGTGCCGCTCGAACGCGTCCTGGGGGCCGAGATCGGCGCCGTCTACCGCGACCTGCACGCGGAACACGGCGTGGACCTGGTCCTGAACCAAAGGGCGGTCGCCTTCCATGGCCGGACCGTGGTCGAGGCGGTCGAGACGGCGGACGGGACGAGGATCGAGGGCGACCTGGTCGTGGTCGGAGTCGGGGCCCTGCCGCGGACCGAGCTTGCCGCGAGCGCCGGGCTGGAGGTCGGCGACGGGGTTCTCGTCAACGAGCACCTCGAGTCGAGTCGGCCGGGGATCTTCGCCGCGGGCGACGTCGCCGCGGCCTGGCACCCGCTGTACGAGACCAGGATCCGGGTCGAGCACTGGGACAACGCCCGTCGGCAGGGCCGGGCGGCGGCCCGAAACATGCTCGGCCACGCCGAGCCGTACGCCCGGGTCCCGTACTTCTACTCCGACCAGTACGACCTTTCGATGGAGTACGCCGGGTACGCTCCGGCCTGGGACCGGGTCGTCGTTCGCGGCGACCCCGCCCGGCGCGAGTTCCTCGCCTTCTGGCTTCGGGACGGCCGGGTGGTGGCCGGGATGAGCGCGAACATCCACAGGATGAGCACCCCGATCTCGGCCCTCGTCGCCTCGGGCCGGCAGGTGGCGGTCGATCGGCTCGTCGACCCGGCCGTCCCGCTGGACGACCTCGAGGCGCTGCTGGCATGACGATCCGATTGCGCAGGGCGTACGACGACCCGGCCCCCGACGACGGACGGCGGATCCTCGTCGATCGGATCTGGCCCCGCGGTCGGTCCCGGGCGAGCCTTGCCCTCGACGCCTGGTACCGTGAGCTTGGACCGAGCGACGCGCTCCGGAGGTGGTTCGGGCACGACCCGGCTCGCTGGCCCGAGTTCCGGGCGCGCTACCTCGTCGAGCTCGCCCGCCCGGAGGTCCAGCCGCTCCTCGAGGACCTCGTCGCGAGCGCGCGAAGCGGGACCCTGACCCTGGTCTACGGGGCGGCCGACCGCGAGCACAACCAGGCGGTCGTTCTGGCCGAGCTGGTCAGGGAGCGAGCCGGCCCCGACAGGTAGCACCGGCCCGCGACGGACAGCGGCGTCTCGCCCGCGGTCAGTGGTCCTCGGTCCGGAGGTCGACGAAGAAGTCGAGCTGGGCGCGCAGGTGGGCGATCGTCTCGCCCCAGCCGATGAGCGCCTCCTCGAACGCCTCGAGCACGTCCGGGCGGTCGATGTCGAACGGGCCGTCCTCGACCACGACGCGCGACCCGTTGCCGGCCGGCAGGATCGTGATCGTCACCGTCGTCTGGTACGAGTCGTCGGCCAGCCAGGGCCGGCGGAAGACAAATCGATGGTTCGGCTCGGCGGCGAGGACGTCGATCCATGTCCGCCGCCGCGACCAGATCAGCTCGTTCCGCGTCCCCGGGGCGAGCGAGCCCTCGATCCGGAGCGGGAACCAGCGGGTCATCTCGGTCGGGTCGGCCCAGGCCCGATAGACGCGCTCGGGCGAGGCGTCGAGCC
>Ga0334722_10001508_pt1 | contig 28909 bp, 31 predicted proteins | sample C3_bottom_MG_FD_207210 | JGI IMG/M metagenome (GOLD analysis project Ga0334722, IMG submission 207210) | Sediment microbial communities from Yellowstone Lake, YNP, Wyoming, USA - C3_bottom | ecosystem: Environmental > Aquatic > Freshwater > Lake > Sediment | place: USA: Wyoming | collected... | reverse complement strand
TATATATCAAAACCTTGGCTTCAGGCGTGGATTTTCTCGGTTGGATAAATTTTGCAGGTCACAGGGTTTTGCGGACAACAACTAAACGGAGGATGATGAAAAGGATCAAGGAAAATCCAAAAGCTGAAACCATTAATTCATATTTGGGAATGTTGGGGCATGGGAATGGGAGGAAACTACAAACTCAAGTTATCCACAATTTAGAGTAGACACAAAACATGCTGAGTGATAGTATATCACTATAAGCATCTAAAATAAAAAATACATGGCTATAAAACAAAAATCAAAAATAACGTCCATAATTCCAGACGAAACAATTACTGGAAAAATTTATTATATCCGCGGCAAGAAAGTTATGTTTGATCGTGATTTAGCGGAGCTGTATGGCGTAGAGACAAAAGATCTTAACCGAGCCGTTAGAAGAAATAGTGATCGTTTTCCAGATGATTTTATGTTTCAATTGGACAAGAAGGAGTTTGAAATCTTGAGGTTCCATTTTGGCACCTCAAGTTATGGAGGACGCCGTTATTTTCCACTAGCCTTCACTGAGCAGGGAGTGGTTATGTTATCAGCAGTTTTGAAAAGTGAAAAAGCGGTTCAGGTTAGTATTCAAATCGCCAGAGTCTTTGTTAAGCTCCGTGAAATACTTATTACCCATAAGGAATTACGGGAAAAAATTGAAAAGATGGAACTGAAATACAACGACAATTTTAAAACTATTTTCAAAGTAATCTCGAAACTCATGGCAAGCGAACCGAAGGGCCAAGAGTTGAAAATAGTTGGATTTAAGGAAAGGAGGAAATAAAAATCCCACTGCGTCCGTTTGAGTTTGTTGCTCGTATTACTAAGCATGGACCAAGATTTACACAACATATTTAAGGATGTGGCTGAAATAAGCCCAGTCGCCGGATTAGAAAGTCGGATTTTTCAGGCTGTGGCAGTGGAAAAATATAGGGTTATCAAAAGAAAGTTGCTGATTTCACGCCTGGGATTAGGCGCGTCAGCAGTGGTTTTTTTGGCGGCTATTTTCACCTTTGGTACTGCGATTTTGCAATCGGAATTTTGGAGCATTGTTTCTCTGGCATTTTCCGATATGCAAGTTGTGGCGCAAAATTGGCAGGAGTTCACGTATTCATTATTGGAAAATTTCCCGACAATCAGCGTGATTGCCATTCTGTTTCCAGTTATGGCGCTGCTATTTTACTTTAGTAAATATTTAGAAGCTAACAATAAGCATAAGTATATTTAATTAACGTTATTTTGAGCGCAGATCCTTCGACTTCGTAATTTCTTACGAAATCACTCCGCTCAGGATGACATATAAAATGCCATGAAAGAATTTATCAAATCTAGAACATTCAAGATTATCGCGGCAATCATCGGCGTATTTTTGATCGCAGTTGTCAGCTTTGGCGCCGGCGTGGCAGTCGGCTTGCGCAAAGCCAGATTTTCCAGCGACTTCGGCAGAAACTATGGAAATAATTTTATGGGCTCTCGCTTCAATGATGGACGGGGCATGATGGACGGCGGAGGCATGATGGGATTTTTTCGTGATTTTGAAGGACGTGATTTCCGCAATGGCCATGGCTTGGCCGGGACTATTATTTCCATCACGGACAACAATATTGTTATTAAGGATAAGGATAACAAAGAAAACACAATCGCTGTTTCTGATGCTACGTTGATAAAATCTCAACGCGATAATTTGAAACTGAGTGACTTGAAAGTAAATGACCAAATTGTGGTGATGGGCAATCCTGGGGATAACGGCGTGGTGAATGCCAGTTTAATTCGTGTTTTCAATAACAATCAAACCAACTAAATGAAGAAGAAATATATCTGGGGACTCGCAGCACTTTTAATAGTTGGGGGAGGCTATTATTGGTATAACAAAACTCATCAAACTAATACGCAAGTCCAATATGTGACGGAAGCAGCGGCAAAAGGCACGCTGACAACTTCCGTTTCTGGCAGCGGCAATGTTATTGTCGATCAAAGCGTGAATATTGATCCGACCATCACCGGCACGGTCGCCAATCTTTCAGTTAATGTCGATGATCTGGTGAAAAAAGGGCAGGCGCTTTTTACGATTGTAAATGATCAATTGGGCGTTAGCGCTTCGCAAGCACAAGCTTCCTATACGCAAGCGCAAAGTTCTTTTGAGTCGGCTGAGGCCAGCTTGAAACAGGCAAAAGCAACCTACGCGGCGGATAAAAAAAGCGGAAGCGGAGTATCCAGCAAACAAAAAGCGGTCGACAAAGAAAAAATTGAAGCAGCTGAAATAGCGGTTACGGCGTCTGGGCAAAGCACCAACGCTTCTTTGGCGAGTTTGCGTTTTCAGCGGCAAAATGCCGGCAAAAGAACAGTCTCTTCGCCAGTGAATGGCACGGTCAATTCAGTCAATATTAAAAACGGCGATGACTTAAGCAAACTTTCTTCCGGCAGTTCGCGCACAGTGCCGATTATTATTGGGGACCTGACTACGATGAAAGCGCAGATCCAGATCAATGAAGTGGATGTACCCAATGTGCAGATTGGCCAGAAAGCTATGATGACATTTAATTCGGTGGCGGGACTGACTGTTTCCGGCAAAGTGGATAAGCTTGATTCACTGGGAACAATTGCGCAAGGCGTGGTGAATTATAATGCGACTATCAGTTTTGACACGTTGGATGCGCGCATTAAGCCGGGCATGAGCGTTTCTACTTCAATTATTACGGGCGTGAAACAGGATGTGATTATAGTGCCCAATAGTGCTGTTAAGATGCAAAACAATGCTAATTATGTAGAAGTTTTAAACAGCGGCACAACTCCGCAGCAAGTGACTGTGCAGGTTGGCGCGGTTAATAATACGGATACAGAAATTGTGAGCGGTCTCAATGTCGGGGATAAGGTTGTTACGCGTACAATTAATCCAGGCGCATCAACAGCTCCGGCTGCTACTCAAGGCGGAGGCGCAGGCGGAATTCGTATTCCGGGAGTCGGAGGCGGCGGAGGCGGAAGGGGCTTTGGCGGATAATCTTATGATTGAATGTAAAAACTTAGTAAAAATTTATAAAAATGGCGACGTTGAAACGACTGCATTGAAGGGTGTTTCTTTTAAGATTGAAAAAGGTGAATTTGTGGCCATCATTGGCCCGTCCGGTTCCGGCAAGTCTACGTTGATGCACACACTGGGAGCTTTGGATACGCCGACCAGCGGAGAATATTTTTTGGACGGCAGAGAGGTTTCAAAAATGAGTGAAGATGAACTTTCGAATTTTCGCCGGGAAAAGATCGGCTTTGTTTTTCAGGCTTTTAATCTGCTGCCTAGAACGACAGTACTTCGCAATGTAATGCTGCCGCTGCTTTTTAGTGATATTCCCGAACAAGATCGTGAACAGAGAGCGCGTGAAGCTTTGAAATATGCCGGCATGGAGGAAAGCAAATTCTATAATCTTTCCAATCAATTGTCCGGCGGACAGATGCAGCGCGTGGCTATTGCACGAGCTTTAATCAGCAACCCCTCAATAATCTTAGCGGATGAACCGACTGGTAACTTGGACACTAAGACAAGTCATGTTGTTATGCAAACATTTCAAGAGCTTAATCAAAAAGGACACACGATTGTCTTAATCACGCATGAGCCGGAGATTGCCGCATTTGCTTCGCGCATAATCTCAGTTCGTGACGGAGTTATTGAAAGCGATATAAAAAAATGATAATAATCGATTTATTAAAAGAAACATTTGCATCATTATCTGCTAACAAAGTCAGATCTGGTCTTACAGTTCTAGGCATCGTTATTGGTATTGCATCCGTAATTACCATGGTGTCAATCGGACAAGGGGCGCAAAGTTCTATCCAAGCCCGGATCCAATCGATTGGTTCGAATCTGATTATTATCACGCCGGGCGCGCAAAGAAGCGGCGGTGTCAGTTTTGGGCAAGGCAGTTCACAGTCGCTGAAGCTTGATGATGCCAATGCAATCTTGAGCGGAGTGCAAAATATTGCCGGCGTTGCGCCGGAAGACACGCATCGTTATCAAGTTACGGCCAAGGGCAATAATACTAATACGCAAATCACAGGAACTACGCCGGACTATCCGGCGGTGCGCAATGTGAATATTGATTCCGGAAATTTCATAACTGATTACCAAAACCAAACTTCAGCCAAAATGGCTGTTCTGGGGCCGACAACGCGCGATGATTTGTTTGGAGTTGGCGTCGATCCGATCGGTCAGAATATCCGCATCAAGAATGTTGATTTTCAAGTTATTGGCCTGACTCAGTCGAAGGGCGGTACGGGATTTAATAATGCGGATGACGCGATCTATGTTCCGATTTCGACCGAACAGCATTATTTGTCCGGTGATACTTTTGTGACGACCATCAGCATTTCCGCGCAAGACTCAACTATCATACCGACAGTGCAACAGGATGTGACTGACTTGCTTTTGCAGCGCCATGGCATATTTGACCCAACACAAGCTGATTTTAGCATCATCAATCAAGCAGACATCATCGCAACAGCTTCCAGCATCACTGGGACTTTTACTATTCTTTTGGCTTCCATTGCAGGCATATCTCTTTTGGTGGGCGGCATTGGCATTATGAATATGATGCTGACGACTGTGACAGAAAGAACCCGGGAAATCGGCCTTCGAAAGGCTGTCGGTATCAGGAAGGTTTATATTAATTTGCAATTTTTGGCAGAGGCTGTAGTGCTGACATTTTTGGGCGGAGTTATGGGAGTAATATTGGGTTGGGGAGCCTCTCTCTTAGTATCTAAATTTGCCGGACTGACGACTCAAGTTTCATTTTCATCTATCCTGCTGGCCTTTGGAGTTTCGGCAAGTGTGGGGATAATTTTCGGTTTTTATCCAGCGCGTAAGGCTTCCAATTTGAGTCCGATGGAAGCGTTACGATATGAGTAATTAATTAAATTTTTATAATTTTTAATTTTATAATTTTTGAAATAATACTTTAATTTCTAATGTTTAAAAATTTAGAAATTAGAATTTATTTATAAAATTAAAAATTCATAAAGTTATGAACAAAAAAAGTATTATTATTACAGTTGTGGTCGCACTGGTCGTAGGAGCGGGTGCTTTCTATGGCGGAACAGCCTATGAGAAAAATAGTTTAAACACGCAAGGCTTATTGCGTAATGCTAATTCCCAACTTGGAAGCAGACAAGGAGGGACACAGGGTGGTGGTCAACCAGGTCAGCCGGGACAGGGAGGACGCCAACAAGGTGGTATGATGGGTGGAGCCGGTCGGGGCGGCAATGGAGGCGGCTTTGCGGTCGGACAAATCATTGCCAAGGATGACACAAGTATAACTATCAAGGGACCGGATGGCAGTTCCAAAAGTATATTCTTTTCCGGTTCTACTCAAGTTGGAAAAATAGCGCAGGGCAGTTCAAATGACTTGGTGGTGGGGCAGATGATTACGACAAACGGCCAAACCAATGCTGATGGCAGCATCGCGGCGCAAAGCATTCAAATCAGGCCTGATAAGCCCGTTCAATAAAAAATCATACAATTCAAATGAATGAAAAAATGTCCGCCTATGGCGGAAAAAAAATAATTAACCGGCATAAAGCGCTCTGGTCGCAAAAATATTTTCACTCAAGCTTTGCAACGGGCATAGCTTTGTTAGTGGTGAGTCTGGTGGCGAATTATTTTGCCAATATATACACGACTAATCACGCCAGCAACTATGTATCGGATGTCATCTTGGACAATATACCGGTCTTTAACGTGGATTTTATTTTTTTGGAGGGTATGGGCATATTTTTAGTAATCCTAGCCTTGCTGCTCTTAAGGGATCCTAAAAAAATACCCTTTGCCCTCAAAAGTATTGCCACATTTGTTTTGATTAGATCAGTTTTCATAATGCTGACCCATATGGCGGTCCCGCCGGTTCATTCCTATATCGATCCAACCAGCACTTTTCGCTATATGACGGCCGGCAATGATATGTTTTTTTCTTCGCACACCGGCTTGCCGTTTTTGATGGCGCTGGTTTTTTGGAGCAATAAAAAACTGAGATTGTTTTTTCTCCTGACATCAATTGTTTTTGCGATTAGTGTATTGATGGGGCATCTGCATTATTCCATCGATGTCTTCGCCGCGTTTTTTATCACTTACAGCATCTTTCATATCGCACAAAGATTATTCCCAGGCGATTACAAATTAGTTGATAAAGATGAAGAGTTTGTTGATCGTTAGTTTTAGCTACTTAGAGCCTTGATTTATGCATAAGATAGCTCTTGATGGAGCTGTTTTTAATAGACTTTATCGGTAAAAATAGTATAATGAATAAGTATAAAATAAGCGTATGACATTGGATTTTGCCAGTTTTTCATCGGTTTTTGCTTGGGTTACCGCCCATGGCTATTTCTTAATTTTTTTGGCCATGTGCCTTGAGGGTCCCATGACCACAGCAGCAGCCGGTTTTGCCGCCGCTCTGGGTTTTTTTAATCCTTGGATTATCCTCCTACTTTCAATTTTGGGCGATCTGATACCGGATGCAATTTATTATTATATGGGTTATTTCGGCAATACGGCCGCAGTAAATAAATTTAGCAAATTATGGAGCGGACTCGGACTTACGCAGCAGCGCGTACAAAAAATGGAGAAATTGCTGCATGAACATTTCGGCAAGACTATGATTATGCTGAAACTCACTCCGCTTTTGGCAGCTGTCGGCTTTATGGCCGTCGGGTCTCTCCGCGCTTCTTTTAGAAAATTCATAAAAATCAGTTTTTTGGTGACTTTTCCAAAGAGCATCATATTTTTAGTTATAGGTTATTACTTCGGGCACTTATATAATGTTAGTGAATATGTGCGGTATACCGGGATATTTTTGCCATTGCTTGTAGCGCTTATTTTCATTTTATATTTTGGCGGCAAGAAAATTTCAAGCATGATTGTCAAAAAATTAGGTAAACTATAATAATTTTAAAAATATGAAAATAGTTATTGTAACTCCAACTTTTTATCCGGATGTTAACGGCGCTTCCTATTTTGCCCAACGGCTGGCACATTACTTAAACAAAAGGGGACATTCCATTTTGGTGGTTGCGCCATCCAGATCAGCGAAACACGAAAGTTATGACTCGAAAGGGGTTTCGGTTTTTGGAATCCGCTCCTTCCCGATTTTCATAAATGGTTTCAGGGTTGCGCAACCTATTTTTGTAAAAAACGCGCTACGTAAGAAAATAAAAGAATTTTCTCCGGATGTCGTCCATCTGCAAAGCCATCTCATATTCAACAAAGCGGCGATGGAAATTGCCAGAGAGTTGGGCGTGCCGGTCATCGGCACTAATCATTTTATGCCGGAAAATTTGGTTCATTTTTTGCATTTGCCGAAAAAAGCAGAGCAATATGTCAAGCGATTGGCTTGGAATGATTTCTTGAGGGTTTTTGAAAAAGTCGATGCCGTTACCACGCCGACTCAAATCGGAGCCAATCTTTTGACTAAAATCGGCCTATCCAAAACCATCACGCCTCTTTCTTGCGGAATCGATTTAGATATATTTCATCCGCGAAATGACGGCGAATATTTGAGAGAAAAATATAATTTGCCTGGAAAAACACTCATGTTATATTTAGGCCGATTAGACAAGGAAAAAAATATCCATGTTCTCTTGGAAGCCTTTGCAGTAGCCTTGAAAAAAGCTGATGCGCATTTTGTCATTTCCGGCCTTGGCGCGGAAGAAAAAAAGTTAAAAAAGTTAGTTGCCAAATTAGGCATCGAAAAGGCAGTTACATTTATATTTATTTCAGACGCAGACAAACCGAGTTTGTATAGCCTGGCGGATTGTTTTGCCATAGCCGGAATCGCTGAATTGCAAAGCATTGTTACGATGGAAGCGATGGCATCAGGCCATCCGATTATTGCGGTTGATGCAATGGCGCTGCCACATCTGGTCAAGCATGAAGAAAACGGATTTCTGTTTCAATTGGATGACACTAAATCTATTGCCGAATATATGGTAAGGATTTTTTCTGACTTGGATTTGCGGAAAAAAATGTCCGAAAAAAGCTTGGAACTGATACAAAAACACGACATTAACAGGATTATGGAGGGGTATGAGGCTATTTATAAAGAAGCGCAAGAAACGCATAAGAATAAATAAGTCTTATGAAAATGTAGTATAAATTAATAAACCGGTTCGAATCTACGAACAAATTCGAATCCACGAATTTTTATTCGAATGTGCGCGTTCGTAGTGCGCTTTTCGCATACTATATGAAATCAACTTATAAAATCTTGCTAATTTTTGCAATAATCGGCTTTGGCGCGGGACTGTTTTTGATTAAGGGTTATTTCGAAAAAAATTCCATCATGCCGCCAATTGCTAACCAAGCGAATCAGGCAAGTTCTAATGTGCCGGCTAAAGAAAATGCAAGTACGGCGAACACAAGCGATTTCCAGCCGCCTTTAGACAGGGCGAGTGATAGGGTAACCAAAAAACCATTTGGAATTTTTGTAACGCCGCAAAATTCACCGGTTCAGCCGGAAAAATTTCGCGGTTATCATACCGGCGCGGATTTTGAAATTTTTCCGGAAGAACTGGATGCGGATGTTCCAGTGCGCGCGGTGTGCGCGGGAAAACTGCAAGCCAAAAAATACGCGACTGGCTATGGCGGGGTTGCGGTTGAGAGCTGCGATCTGAATGGACAGCCAATCACAGTTATTTATGGCCACTTGAAACTGGCAAGCGTGAATTCATCGGTTGGAACAGATTTGAAAGCTGGCGACGCCATTGGCGTTTTGGGCAAGGCTTACAGCGCAGAAACTAGCGGAGAACGCAAGCATTTGCATCTGGGATTTCATAAAGGCGCAAGTGTAAATATCTTGGGTTATGTGCAAAATAAAGCCGAGCTGTCCGGTTGGATTGATCCATGTCTGTATATTTGCCATGATTAAAAACTGCATAGTAATTTAGTATTTTCGAAATAGCATTTGTGTGATAAGATTAAAAAACGTTTTAATCTTTTAATTTTTACAACATGCAAGACATGCAAACTGTGTTTAATGAAATTCGAGGCTGGAAAAAAGAGATGAAAGAAATTCGCGCGATGTATAAAGATGCGCTCCTGCAAGCAGATAATTATGAGGAGACAGTAGAAAAAATAAAAGAGCTTCGGGAAAAGAAAAAACAAATCGAAACCAAAGTGCAAAACCAGATGGGAAAGTCCTATGAAAAATATGAAGACTTGAAAAGCGAAGTGATGGCTAATGAAGAACTTTTAAATGACATAGCGATGACTACCCTGATGGATGGCAAAACGGTGGAGGTGGTGGATGAGTTTAGCAATAAATACGAGCCGGTTTATGTGGTGCGTTTCAAAAAAACTAATGAGATAAAGAAAGAGGGTGTATAATAAAAGCGTAATTAGTACCCCAGTTAAATAATCCCAGCCTACCGGCAGGCAGGCGCGGCGGAATTTAACAGGGCAAGAAAAATATGAAAAACGAAAGCAAAGTGGATAGGCTAATCCGTGTCATTCTCGGTTTGGTATTTTTGTATCTCGCGTTTTTTATCACAACCGACGGTTTATCGCTAGTGTTGTATGTTCTGGCAATTCTAATGATTTTATCAGCTATCACCGGATTTTGCGCGCTGTATAAAATTTTTAAATTCAGCACTAAAAAAGCCTAACTTTTTCAAGAAAAATAAAAACGGTTCGGAATGAGCCGTTTTTGCTTGTTTAAAGGAATTGTTGCACTTTTTTTGACATTATTTTTTTATTTTCCAAAATTTAATAAGGGCCTATTTTTCCCGTTTTCCTTGACTTTTTTAAGATTAAGTGATAGAAATAAGGGTCCATAAGGACACGTTTTTTGATAACTAAATGACAACAATTTTCCCGGCAAAGGAGGCTAGAGATGAAAAAGCTTGAGCGCTTTTTGCAGAAATATTCCTGGCAACTGAAGCTGGGAATAGTCTTGCTACTGATAGTTTGGATGCCGCAAACCTATAAGCTTGTGCCTATTATGCGTGAGCAAAACCAGCTTGAGGAAAGTATGCGGCCCAAGATTGCGATTGACAGGGACACGGTTAACGCCAAGTTCAGCGCTCTTTTTTCCCGTTTAATTCCTGCGGCGCAAAAAACGGGGTGGAATTATGGCCCTAATCAATATTTTGCGGACTTGACTGAAGTCGAAGAGCTGAAAGCTCAGCTTGGTTCCGGGCCGATTCTGATCGGTTCTGGTGTAATTGATCTCAATTGTGTCTTTACTGAAAACCTGAGAGCGGGAATTTACAACGGAAAACAAATCGATGAGGCTAGAGAGAAAATGTATGTGAAGCTGCGCGCTGAGCATATTAACTCTCCCTATCTTCCGTCTCCGCTTGATCCCGCTGGTGGTAAAAAACTAAAAAGCTGGGCTTTGCAAACTTATTGGCGCGGATTTTTCCTTGCGCTGTTGCTTTATCTCGTACAAATGTCTCAGGGCCGAGGAATTCTAAAGACAATTCTAGCCAGTAAGTTTGATTTTGCCGGAGCTGTCTTGTTGTGGCCCTTCTTTTTGACGAAGTATCCGGAAGATAAAATCCGTGAGATAGTCGTTGAAGCGGAATTGCGTCGGCTGGGTCGGCCATTCAGGCGACTGAGCGAGGCGGAGAAAAAGCTGGTGCGAAGAATCGCCGCCAGCGCGGGGTATCGGGAATGGAGGATAGATTTTCAGCGTGAAAATCAAGGTCGCTTCCAGAGAAGTTTCAGAACGGCTTTGATAGTAACGTTATTTGTCTGTTTCTTCATTCCAACTCTTCTGGCTCCGATTAGATCGGAAGCGGGGAACAAGACAAGAGCCGGTCCGGCCATGGTTTATCAGACTGGCGCGCACCACGCGGACATAAGTGCGGACAGCTCAATGGAGAGCTTTGCTTTGCCAGAGAAATTCACTTTTTGTGAGCTACCGCGAGAAAATGCTTTCACCGACTTCTTCGAGGTGTTGGTTAAGAAAGTGTTCGCCAAGGACATCGAACACGTGCCTGTCATTCGGCTGTTTGGTTTCGGGTATTCCAATACACCAACAACCAGATAGCCGGAGAAAAAAATCCTCCGGCAAGGGGGATAAAATGAAAAAGGCACTATTAGCAGCTGCAATGATAACGATGATCCTCGGCGTGAACTGCTCGTGGGCGCAGGAGTTGGAAAAGAAAGACGTTGAGTCCGCAGCTCCGTTGTCGGTGGTGATGTTCGTCCGCGGCGATGTCTGCCAGCCGAAAGGCGGGGAGGTTTCCATGGACGCTGACCTGTTTGCCTGGGTATATTCCGGCTCATTTGGCGGAGGCGGCCAAGTCACAATCGCTCCCGACAGCAACTACACCAAAGTCAGAGGCTTTGTGAGCTACAAGTTCGCCAAGTTGGCGGATGGGCCGGTGATCGCTATTCTTGGGGCAACTACTTCGAGTACTGGCGCCAACCACATCCAGACGGAAGCTTGGTGGATAAACACTGTGGCTAATGGGAAGATTGATTTCTTGGTTGACCTGACCCAGAACTGGGCGGTCTCCAAGGAAGCTGGTTCCTATCTTGATTTGTATGGCGAGTCGGTGTATAAAATAACCGGCAAGGTCGCCATAGGCCCAGCGCTGGGCTACGACCACTACTGGAAAACCGGAGGCGATTCCGGGGCGATAGGTCCGATAGCTTACTACAAATTGACGGACAAGCTTTCGCCGTTCGTACGCCCTATGTACGGATGGGATACTCGTCCCGGCAAAGAAGATTCCTGGAACTTACGTTTCGGGATAAAAGGAGTGTTCTAAACTAATGGCGGGTGGCTGCAACAGCAGTTCACCCGCCTTTTTCTTTGGCTAAAAGTTTATTTATTCAAAACAAAATAATAATCGCCGTATTCTGACTTGGTTTTCGGCCAAGTTTTTTTGATTGAAATTTTTGAAAAATATTTTTGAAATGCAGGTTTCAATTTTTTCAGAGAAGTTTTATATTCAATTCCCATTACATCATTTTCTAAAATATTTATCGCAGCTTGGATGACATCAGGAGTCGCGCCATTTCGAACAGTTGCTGACAAATATGCATAACCCAGTTTTGCGGAGGCAATTTGGCGTTCCGTTGTGTTTTTATAATCATCAATAAATGGATCAGCGGTAATTGCAAATCCGGATTTTTTCAGGTAGCTTGCAATTTTTCTTATCAAACTGGCTTGTTTCGAATCAGGCACATGATGGATGCCGGCCGCGCAAATAACCAAATCATAAGTGGTCTTAGTTTTCCATTTCAGCGCGTCAGCTAAAATAAAATCCATATTTTTATAATTTTTCTTGGCATAACGGATAAAATCAGGATTCAAATCCACGCCTGTTAGTTGCAAGTCGGGGCGTCTTTTTTTTATTTCCGCCATAAGAAATCCGGTTCCGCACATCAGATCCAAAATCCGTCCATTTTTTGGCGCTTTTTTGATGATGATATCCAGAACTTCATCAGTCAGTTTTCCCCAAGGCATATATAAAAACTCTTTGCTATAAGTCTCGGCTGAAGGCAGGTTTTGGAGTGTTTTTTTCATGTGGTTATTATTATTTACTGTATTATTATAATCCTAGCAACAACTGGCTGGCTGTCAATTGATTTTTAAGTCGATAGACAGTAGAATTATTGTAATAAGCAATTATTAAAAGTATATGGAAACTATTATTGTAAGAAGGGCGGAAACCAGAGATTTAGATGATATTTTGAGATTGAATCTGGCATTATTTGAAAAAGAATATCAAGAATACGATAGTAGTCTTGATATAGAATGGGTTTATGATGAAACAAGAGGTAAAAAATACTTTCAAAAAAGAGTTAATGCGGAGGGTTTCGCGGCAGTTTCGGAATATGAAGGTAGGGTAGTTGGCTATCTTTGTGGTGGAATTCATGAATCTGAAAATTTTAGGAAAAAAATCAGAACGGCTTGTCTGGAAAATATGCTGGTTGAGGAATATGTGCGAGGTAAAGGACTTGGCAAAAAACTCTTCAATGTTTTCCTTGACTGGTGTAAGGAAAATAAAATCGAGCTAATTTCGGTTACAGCTTCAGCTCAAAATAAACAAGGCATAGGATTTTATCGAGCCAATGGATTTCAGGATTATAATTTGACTCTTGAATTAAAGTTAAAAGGCAATGACTAAATTCATCCTTCACGGCGGAGTGACAAGCAGACCTTGTGAAAGTAATGATAATTTTTACAAGGAAATTATAAATTCGGTTGAGAACCCGAAGATTTTGCTGGTGTATTTTGCGATAACGGAAGATAGGTGGTCAGATATTTTTAGTGAGCATCGTAAATTATTTTTAGATAGAGCTGGAGATAAAAAAATAGAGTTTACGATTGCCAGCAATGATACAGAGGAATTTATCAAGCAAATAGAAAATAGCAACATTATTTTTGTTCGATGAGGCGATACGCTGATGCTCCAAAAAACGTTGAAAAAAATTCCTAATTTAAAAGAATTAATAAAAAATAAAGTTATTACCGGTGCTTCAGCTGGAGCTTTAGTTCTAGCAAAATATTATTACGATCAGGATCATGATCAAATTTTTGAAGGCCTAAATATTTTAAATGTAAAAATAATCACTCATTATTTATCAAATGGAGAGTATGCTGCGACCAGTGGGGAAGATAAACTAAAGCAGCTCGAGACCTATAAAGAAAACCTGCCGGTTTATACGATTCCCGAGACTGAATACGTGTTAGTAGAAAATTAAGATTGACAAAATCCCCAATAAAATGTATATTTACTGAGTAGATTATTTCTGCCAAAGGGCAGTTTTTTATTTTTAAAAGCAATGTCTTTGCGAGCTGTGCGAAGCAATCTCGTTTGAGGAAACTCGGGCTTGGATTGCCACGTCGCTGCGGCTCCTCGCAATGACAGAAAAAAGATATGGAAATACGAAATATTGCAATTATCGCCCACGTGGATCATGGCAAAACAACCCTGACTGACGCCATTTTGCGCCAGACTGGCATGGTGACTGACGAGGCGGTGAGCATGGATTCCAACACGCTGGAAAAAGAGCGCGGGATTACGATTTATGCCAAGAATACCTCGATTTTCTATAAAGATACGAAAATCAATATCGTGGACACGCCTGGACATGCCGACTTCGGTTCGGAAGTCGAGCGGGTTTTGCGTTCCATTGACTCCGTAGTTTTGGTGGTGGACGCGCAGGAAGGTCCGATGCCGCAAACCAGATTTGTGTTGAAGAAATCTTTGGAATTGGGTTTGAAACCAATCGTGGTGATTAACAAAATTGATAAACCAGCCGCACAACCGGATGTGGTGCAGGAAGAAGTTTTTGAATTGTTTTTAGATTTGGGTGCCAACGACGAACAGTTGGATTTTCCGGTGGTCTATGCCATCGGGCGAGAAGGCATTGCAAAAATGCATATGGACGATGAGGGGCATGATTTGACGCCGCTTTTGGAAACTATCATTGCCAAGGTGCATCACGCGGATGGAGATGTGAACGCGCCGCTCAGGATGCAAGCTTTCAATTTGGGCTATGATAATTTTTTGGGAAGAATGGCAGTCGGACGAATTTATGAAGGCACAATCAAGGATGGCCAGACAGTGGTGATTAAAAAAGCCACCGGCGAAACCCGCAGCGGAAAAATTACCAAGCTCTATACTTTTCACGGGACGGATAAAAAAGAAGTGAAAGAGGCTTTTGCGGGCGATATTGTGATGGTTGCGGGACTGACGGATATTTTCATCGGAGAAACTGTGTGTGAAACGGAAGATCAGGAAGCGTTGCCGGCCATCCATATCGATGAGCCGACCATCTCTTTGAGTTTTTTGGTGAATGATTCGCCGTTTGCCGGACGCGAAGGAAAATTTGTGACCAACAAACAGATCCGTGAAAGATTGGAAAAAGAATTGGAAATTAATGTGGGACTGCATATTGAATTTGAAGGCGATCACTACAAGGTCTATGGGCGAGGGGAATTGCATATCGCGATTCTTTTGGAAAATATGCGCCGCGAAGGCTATGAACTGCAGGTGTCGCAGCCGCAAGTCATCATCAAAGAAGAAGGCGGGCAGAAGCTGGAACCGTTCGAAGAGGTGACGATCGATGTGCCGGATGTGAGCGCCGGAACAATCATTGAAAAGATGGGCCGCCGAAAATCGATTATGACTAATATGAAACAAGTGAATGGGCAAAGCCGGTTGGTGTTCGAAGGGCCGACGCGCGGACTGTTGGGCTATCGCGGAGAATTTGTGATTGATACCAAAGGCGAAGGCATTATGTCTTCCCGCGTGATTGGCTTCAAACCATATGCCGGCGAGATTCAGAAAAGATCCGCAGGCGCGATGGTTTCAATGGCGAGTGGCAAAGCTCTCGGCTTCTCTTTGGCGAATTTGCAGGATCGCGGCACGATGTATATCGGGCCGGCCGTGGAAGTGTATGAAGGCATGGTTATCGGCAATACGGCCAAAGGCTTGGATATGTCGGTCAACCCGACCAAAGGCAAAGCCATGTCGAATATGCGGTCTTCCGGCGCGGATGAAGCATTGCAGTTGGTTCCGCCAGCGACTGTTACGATTGAAACCGGCTTGGAAATTATGGGCGCCGATGAATATCTGGAAATCACGCCGAAAAGCGTGCGACTCAGAAAGCAATATTTGACCGAAGTCGAGCGAAGAAGGCACTTGAGATAGTCAACTTTAATTGCATTGGAAATTACGGCTTTTGCCCCTGTGGCGAGAGCCTTTTTTCTATTTTTCAGAAATTATTTTTTTGTTCAAAAATAGTCTGGTTGAAAGCCGTTTTTTATGTTAAAATTAAGATGTAAAAAAGGAGAATTATGTTGAATAATTTTTTCAAGAAAAAAATTACCATCGCCAAATGGCAATTCAATTTGTTTGGCGTTGTTTGTGTTTTTCTGGGAGTTATCGGCGGATTTTATCTGACCCTGTCCGGCGTGATTCCGAAAATTTTTGCCGCGGATGAGCCGGCTTCAAAAACAGTAGATACTAATATTGATTTTTCAGACGAGCTTTCATCTTCAACGTTAACGGACTATCAGGTTTTGGTAAGTCTTAACACGGCTGCCTTGATTTCTGACGGACATATGCAAGCCGATTGCGATGACATCAGGTTTTATGATTCTGACAATTCCACTCCTTTGAATTATTGGATAGAATCCGGCTGCAATACGGCAAATACTAAAATCTGGGTAAAGATCCCTTTGATTTCCAGTGGCAACCGGACTATCCATGTTCATTACGATGATCCAGATGCGATAGCGGCTTCGGATGGAGACTCAACCTTTCTGTTCTTTGATGACTTCAATGTTGGGAATTTTAATGGTTGGACAAATAACTTCCCGGGATTTAGTGTGATTGACGGTGTGCTGACAAGCCAGAGCGGCGTAGTTGACCGCAATGATATTTCCCGGGACGATCTCAATATAGCTTCAGATAATTGGGCAATGGAAGCTAGGGTTAACAGAATTTCGGATATGCCTGCTCTTTGGCTTGGTTTGGGAAAAGAAAAGCAGGGCAGCTGGTGGACCAATGCCCAAGGTTATTCTTTTGGTTTGGCATATGATATACAAAAACACTATGATGGAGGAAATGACGCCGTAGGTGATTTAGCTACCTATTCTGACGATAATTCCGGCTGGATGGTGGCTAGTCTCACCAAAAATGGAAGTGAGCTCAAAGGATTTGAGGATGGGGCAGAAATAATGTCGACTAACGATAGTGAGTACAGTCAACCTTTTCATACTTTAGATATTTACGGATATTCTAACAATGATCAAGTTCAAAAAATTGATTGGATATTTATTAGAAAACATGCTGCCACTGAACCGACTGTGAATGTAGTGTCAGATGACATTGCCTATCCATCTTCTGCGATTTGGGAATCTCCGACCGATTCTAACGCGAATGATATGGTTTGGAACGGCGGGTGGGGCAACGGAACTGATGATTCCACGGCGTTTTCAGCAGATATTGCGGATGTCACATCTGATGAAAACATAAAATTTGAGATGCGCGTGGCTAGTTCGGAGGATAACTTATCAAGCGCGGATTATATTACACTGGGCACTGCAACAAGCAATACTTTTACAAAAACCAAAGCCCAGTTAGATTCTTTGGGCCTAACTGCGGGAACTGATCGGTATTTTCAGGTTAGGGCGACACTTGCTCAATCGGATGGAAATACTGCGCAACTAGATTCTATCACCATAAATTATTTGGAAGACAAAACTGCGCCCGAACACAATGCTTTTGCGATTGCGATGAAAAAAGTTGAAGGTGGAGCCACGGTGCCTGACATTATTGCTGATCCAACTGCCAACAATTGGATCAACGGAATTGTAAATGGCCATCCGGATGACAGCCCGTATTTTTCATGGACGGAAGCTTCGGAGGAGCCGGTGCAATCCGACATCAAAGGCTATTGCCTGTATTTGGGAACTGATCCGACCGGAAATCCGGGGGCAACCGGAGGCGGCGGAACCAAAGGGCTTCTGGGAACTTCTCCAATGGATGTGACGGGAACCGGGTGTGAATTTATCACCAGCGGCACCTCGATTGATTTTGCTACAGAGAGCTTGCGCGGGGAAACATGGTTGACTTCGTCTACTAGTCCGTATTATTTGAATATCAAAGCTATTGATAATAACAACAATGTTTTCGAAGGAGCTTCGACGCAATTCCAGTTTCGTTTTGATAATACTCTGCCAAACAATCCGGCCTATTTTTCTTTGCCAGGCGACTTTATTTCCACTAAAGAAGCTTCTTTTGTGTGGCCGATTATCGGCGAAAATGCGCCTTCAGATGAGCATTCCGGCGTTGCCGGTTTGCAATACCGGATTGGCAATATGGGCACTTGGTATGGCGACGCGCATACCGGTTTTGAAAATTCTGCCGATCTTTTAGCTAATGATGGAATATATACGACTCAAGAAATTCCGGATTTTACAGATATCCAGGAAGGAGCCAATTTTATTTATCTGCGGACATGGGATCTGGCCGGCAATGTTTCCTTCACCACTATCAATGGAACATTGAAAGTCAATTCTGAAGCGCCTTCCATGCCGCTCAATCTGACCGTGACTCCGGAAAATAATCCTGACGCCAATTCGTATGCCTTTTCTTGGGACGCGCCGGAAACATTCACCGGTCAGGTTTCCAATATAACTTACTGCTACACCGTAAACACTTTGCCGTCTTCGTCCACTTGCGCCTATACGGAAAAAGGCGCAACGAGTTTAAGCGCGGATGCTTTTGCGACTAATCCCGGCCAAAATACATTATATCTGGTAGCCAAATCTGAATCCGGCAGCATTAATTATGATGTTTATGCCTTTGTGTATTTCACTTATTCCGGTTCGGCGCCGGGAATCCCAAGGAACACTGATGTGGCGGATATTTCGATTAAAGCAACTTCTAATTGGAAATTAGCTATTTCGTGGGATCCGCCGACAAATGAAGGCGCCGGCATCGAGGCTTATAATATTTATCGCTCGGAAACAAATACGACTTGCTCCGCGGGATTTTCTAAGTTTTCCGAAATTGGAACGACTGCCGGCACGTCATACGCGGATATGGGGCTTGATCAGAAAAAATATTATTATTGTCTCAAAGCTTGCGACAGCGCGAATAATTGTTCCGCGGCTTCTGCCACAATTTCTGGTTATCCAAACGGAAAATATATTGAAGCGGCGGAGTTGACATCCAGTCCGTCGATTTCCGGCATCACCACCAAGCGTGCCACAATTTCTTGGACTACGGCGCGTTCTTCTGATTCCAAGGTGGCCTATGGCGAAAAATCCAGTGATTACTATGCTGAAGAGCCATCTAATTCCGAACAGGTGACGGATCATGAAATAAACCTGACCAATCTTTCTCCAGGAAAAACTTATTATTTCCGCGCCAAGTGGACGGATGAGGATGGTAATACCGGTACATCTTCGGAAAAAGCTTTTAAAACCGATCCGGCGCCGACGGTCAAGGATGTGCAAACGCGAAACATCAATTTGAGCGGCGCAATGATTGATTTCACTTCGAGCGGCGCCGCGAAAGTCAAAGTTTATTACGGCACAAGCACTAATTTTGGCGGTTCAACGGAAGTGACAACTGCCAGTTCAGAAGCTAAATATTCAGCGGAGCTGACCGGACTTTTGGATGGGACAAAATATTATTATCGCTTAAATTCTTTCGACAGTGAGGGCGATGAGTATGACGGGACAATTTTAGATTTCACAACCCTCCCGCGTCCGAAAATTTCCAATGTAAAAGTTCAGCAAGTGATGGATACCGCCCAGCCGACGGTTTTGGTAACATGGGATTCCAATACTGAAATTTCTTCCATCGCTTCTTATTATCCCGAAGGAAATATCGGAGAAAAACATGATGAAGTTAAAACAGATCTGTTAAGCGGCGCTCACAGCATCGTGATCAAAGGTTTATTTGCCGATACCCCGTATGTTCTAGTGGTCAGGGGCGTAGACAAAGTTGGCAATGAGGCAATTTCTGATTCCTATAGATTCAATACAGCCAGCGATACCCGTCCGCCGGCCATCGCAGACTTAAATGTGGAAGGTTCTAATACGAGCTTGACCAATGGCAGCACCGATCAAAATATTTCCCAGCTCGTTGTTTCCTGGAATACTGACGAACCGGCATCCTCACAGGTTGAATTTGGCGAAGGCGCCAGCACCCAATATCCGCAAAAGACTCAGGAAGACGCTAATTTGACCTACAATCATCTGGTAGTTATTTCCGGACTCACGCCTTCTAAGGTATATCATTTGCGCGCCGTCTCTCTGGATAAGGCCGGCAACACCAGCCCGTCGGTGGATATGGTAGCGATCACGCCCAAGGAATCGGAAAGCGCTTTGAATCTGGTAATAACCAATCTGCAGCAGGTATTCGGATTTTTAAATGGCAATTAATTCACCCAGTTAAATGGAAAAAACACAAAATAAAAAGGAAGAATCAAAGCCAAGGGAGTTTGCTCCCGTGATGGATGTTCGCGGATTGACGAAGTCTTTTCAGGTTGGTGATCAGGAAATTTCAGTTTTGAAAGGCATTGATCTGAAAATAGAGCTCAATGACTTTGTGATTATTTTTGGACCTTCCGGCTGCGGCAAATCAACGTTGTTGTATACAATTTTAGGCTTGGAAGTGCCGACTACCGGCAGCGTTTCCATTTTGGAGGAGGATATTTATGCCAATAAGGACGAAGATGATCGGACCGAATTCAGGAAAAGGCATATCGGCATGGTTTATCAGCAGTCCAACTGGGTGAATTCCCTGACGGTTGTGGAAAATGTGGCTTTGCCACTGATTCTTTCCGGCAAGAGCCGGGTGGAAAGCTTGAAAACGGCGTGGGAAATGCTGGCCATCAGCCATATGAGCAACTGGGCCGATTATAAGCCGGCGGAACTTTCCAGCGGCCAACAGCAAAAAGTGGCAGTCGCGCGGGCGCTCATCACTAATCCGGAAATTATAATTGCCGACGAGCCGACTGGAAATCTTGATTTTGATTCCGGACAAAGTTTTATTTATCTGTTGGCTGATTTGAACCATGTGGGCAAGACCGTGGTGATGGTAACGCACGATTTGGAATATTTGCGGCATGCCAAAACGGCCGTGCGCATGCTGGACGGCAAGATTGTAGAAATTTACGACAACAGGAAGGAAGGCGCCATCAATAAAGAAGATTTTAAATATAAAAAGAAGGTTGGTGATATAGAAGAAACTTATGCAAAACGAGAATAACGCAACAAAAGCAAAAGAAAAACGTTTTTTTCTGATGCGGGCATTTTTGAACATCAAAAATTCTGTCTGGATGTCAGTATCTTTTACGTTTCTACTTTTATTTTATCTAATAGCGGCTATCGCCAGTTTTCTTTGCCGCATAATCTTTTTTTCAAAAGAATTGAGGATGGCGGCACAGGAAAAAATTTGGAAATTTTTTGAAAAAACAGCTGATCTTTTTGAAAAGAAAGGTGGAGATAGCGTCAAACGGTCGCAACTCATCGATCTTTCCATCCGCAATATGAAAGCCAGAAAAGCCAGGACGATCATCACTATCGGCGGCATGATGGTGGGAATCGGAGCGATTGTTTTTCTGGTGTCTATCGGTTATGGCATGCAGGATCTGGTGATTTCGCGTGTGGCCAAGCTGGATGAAATGAAACAAGCCACGGTAATGATCCAAAGCGGGAGCCGTTTTCCATTGAATGACGAAACACTGGCTAATTTTAAGGAACTGACAGATGTTGAGATCGCTTTACCGATTATTTCGGTGGTGGGTAAAGTTAATTTGAATGATTCGATTTCGGATATGGCAGTGTACGGCGTCACTTCAGAATATTTAAAAAGAACAGATATCAAAACTACTTCTGGCGGCATATTTTCCAATGATGAATTGACGCATCTCGTTCCGGTGCAAGACAAGCAGCCAGGCCAAACAAATAACGGCGATAATGAAAACAGCAGCGCTGATAACACGACCGATCAAACAGTTTCTTCGTCAAGCTCGGCTCAGACAAACGCAGCGGGAACAACTAATTCGGCAACAAGCTCCTTAAGTACAGGCGCTGAATTTAAATATAATGATAAGGGCGAGTTGGTTATGGCAAATAACGAACAACAAGCAGTAGCGGCGAAAAAGATTTCTCTGGATGATTCAGCGGAAAGAAGAGCTGTGGTCAATCAGGCGATGCTGCAGACTTTGGGCATCAAAGAAACTGAAGCCATCGGCAAGAAATTTCAAACATCCTTCGTGGTAGTCGGCAATCTTTTGGAAAATAATGCGGATAAAATTGAATCCAGCCCGGAAGAATATGAAATCATCGGCGTGGTTCCGGAAGGCAGTACCCCGATGTTTTATGTGCCGTTTATCAATCTGCGGTCTTTGGGCATAGTTAATTATTCTCAAGTGAAGATATCGGTTACGTCTCCGGAAAGTTTGGCTAAAGTGAGAAAGCAAATCGAGGCGATGGGTTATCGCACGCATTCAGTTGCGGATACGGTCGATCAGATCAATAGTCTTTTTGGGACTGCCAGATTTTTCTTGGCGCTAGTAGGTATGATTGCTTTGTCAGTCGCGGCATTGGGAATGTTCAATACTTTGACAGTTTCTCTTTTGGAGCGGACGCGCGAAGTGGGCCTCATGAAAGCGATGGGGATGAAATCAGCCGAGGTGCAGGAACTATTTTTGACCGAATCGATGATTATGGGATTTTTAGGGGGAGTGCTGGGAATTTTGCTCGGGTATCTTGGCGGGAAAATTCTGGGAGTCATTCTGTCGCTGTATGCGATTTCCAAAGGCGCGGGCTATGTGAATGTTTCATTTATTCCGATGGGGCTAGTCGCTATAATCATCGCGCTGTCTTTGTTTGTGGGCATTTTTACGGGAATTTATCCGGCTAGGCGAGCCAAAAAAATATCCGCGCTGAACGCCTTGCGCTACGAATAGTTATTTACTTCACCCTATGGAATACCGCTACGCGGTAGCGGCAAAGCCGCTTATTCCACAGGGTAAAAATTATGGAAAAATTTAGAAAAGAACTTAAAAAAAGATCCGTCGGGTATATTACGACGGCCTTTGGGCTGGTGGCCGGCCTAGCATGGAATGAAGCTATTAAAGCTTTTATTGAACACTTTTTTCCATTAGGTCAAAGCGGCATGATAGCTAAGTTTATCTATGCTGTTTTTATCACCATTCTTTTAGTTTTTATCAGCGTCTATATCCTGAGAACGGCGGATGAAGAAGAAAAAGTGAAAGCGAAGAAATAGCCTAGAAGTATTTTTGCATCAGTTTAAATTCCTCCGCGCGTTCTGGATGGCAGACAACTTCTGTTGTGCCGGTCGGCAAATGTTGCAGAAATTTATCCATATTTTTTATCCAATCAAGACTGATCACATAATCGGAAGAATCCAAGGAAGACGCGATAAACAAATTCGCGTCTTTTTTTCGGAGCCATTTAAGGATTTGATAAACTTTACTGGCGCTTTTAATAAGTCCCTTTTTCCCAAAGCGAACAAAGCGGATATTATTTTTCTGAGCCATACGCAGCATAACTTTGAAATAGGCCGGCAGGAAGTGGATGTGCTGGTGGGAATTCAATCCATCGGGATATCTGCCGAACAATTGGTAGAATTTTTCCAGCTGTTTTTCCCATTCCAACTCCATAACAGGCGCGCTGATTTTGCCAAAAAAGTATTTAATGAAAAAAAGAATAGACCGCGTTATCACCCCGGATTTTAGTTTTCTTTCTTTTTGAATTTCTTGTTCGCAGTCGAGGTGCAGATCCAGTTTGACGCCGGAAGCCAAGAGTTTTTCAATTTCTCCAGTTGCAAAAGATCCATAGGGCATGACAGCGACCCGGTCCAGCTTGCCGGTCTCGGCCAGCGCCAGAATATTTTCATTGGCCAGCGGGCTGATGCCAAAATCATCGGCGGAGATAATTAAATTTTTTCTGTTTGTAATTGTTTCATTCATAGTTTATACAATGTTATCAAATTATAGCCCACAAAACAAGTGATTTTGAGGCGCTTGACAGCACCTAGAGGGGAGGTATAATGGTACCTAGGGGAGAGGTCTGCGCCTGAGGGCGAATTTTCAATTATTAATTTTCAATTTTCAAACTATATGGAGAACAAAGAAATCATTACAGCCCTGAAAAAGGCGCAAACTCATCTTTCTAACGTCATAAAGATGGTGGAGAACAAGGAATATTGTATTGATATTCTGCAGCAGAATTTGGCGGTGATGGGACTGTTGAAATCGGCGAATAATAAGTTAATGGAACGGCATTTGCACAGCTGTTTTGCCAACGCGATGAAAGGCACGAATGAAAAGCGGAAACGGGAGATGATTGAGGAAATTTTGCAAATCAATAAAATGTCAAAATAAATAACTTAAAAAGAATTCGTATTTCGTACATTCGTACAAATTCGTAATTCGTAGAGAACTCATGAAGACCAAAAAATTTTTTATCAAAGGCATGCATTGTGTCAGCTGTGAAAAACTGCTGGATGATGAGTTCAGACAAATCAAAGGCGTCAAAGATGTGCGGGTAGATCGTCTGAAAAACACCGGAGAAGTTGACTATGAAGAAATTGAACCAAGTTTTTCGGAAATAAAAAGAATTGCCAGTAAATTCGGCTACAAGGCTTTTGAGGAAAAACCAAATAAGGAAGTGGAAGTTGCAGGAAAAGCGGACTGGGTTGACTGGGCGACGGCAATTGTGGTTGTGGCGATTATTCTGTTTCTGTTTAAAATTTTTCAAAGCACCGGCATAATTGATGCCATCAATATCCAAAGCTCCAAAGTGACTTTCGGCGTGGCATTTTTGGTCGGATTAGTAGCGTCTGTTTCATCTTGTCTGGCTGTGGTCGGCGCGGTTATCATCGCTTTCGGAGAAAAATATAAAAGTGACGGCAAAGGGTTTTATGCTGCGGCAGTAAAACCAAATTTGATGTTTCATGCCGGCCGATTGGGAACGTTTTTTGTTCTCGGCGGACTGCTGGGACTTCTCGGCGGACAGATAAATGTCAGCGGAAATTTTATTTCGATTTTTACGATAATAATTGCGATTGTAATGGGCTGGTTGGGACTGAACATCTTGGGCATCTTGCCATCCATTTCTAATCTGGGAGTGCGGATGCCTATGGGCTTAACCAAAAGCTGGGGCAATCTCAAGGCTTCGGAACATAAAGCAGCGCCGTTTGTGCTTGGGGGGCTGAGTTTCTTTTTGCCCTGCGGTTTCACGCAGAGCATGCAGATTTTCGCGCTGACCTCGGGCAGTTTTTGGGTGGGCGGACTGACCTTATTTTTATTTGCGCTAGGCACGGTGCCATCACTGATGATTCTGGGCATTACCGCTTCCTGGTCAAAAAACAGCAAGATGGTCGTCTTTCAAAAAGTGGCGGGCATTCTAGTGGTTCTATTTGCGATTTTTATGCTGCAATCCGGATTGGCGTTGCGTGGGGTGAGCACAAATGTCCTGAGCACAGATGATGTCAAACAAGCGGAGCAAAAAAATAATCCGGCTGCTAACAATAATCAGGCTGGGCAGCAAGTTATTGAAATGCATGTCACCAATTCCGGTTTTTCTCCGGCCACGCTCACGATTAAAAAAGGCGTGCCGGTAAAGTGGGTGATAAAAGGAGATCAGCTGACTGGCTGTACTAGTAAGATAATCGTGCCAAGCCTGAATATTTCCAAAGCTTTGGTAGCAGGTGATAATGTGGTGGAATTTACACCAACAGCGACTGGAACAATTCCATTCAGCTGTTGGATGGGCATGGTGCAGGGTAAATTTATAGTGGAATAATCACTGTCATTCCGGACTTGATCCGGAATCTAGTCACAAGGCCTATATACTAGATTCCCGCCTTCGCGGGAATGACAATATAATTAGATCCTGAATCAAGTTCAGGATGACAAAAAATAATATGTCAAAAAAAATCATTCTAAAAGTTACCGGCATGACCTGCGCCAGTTGCGCCTTGAATAATGAGAGGGCGTTGACCAAAACCAAGGGCATCTTGAGCGCTAATGTTAACTTTGCTTCCAAAAAAGCGCTGGTGGAATATGATGACAGCATTTTGAACGAAGAGCAGGTGAAAAAAATAATTGTGGATAATGGATATGATATCGAGGAAGATAGTTCACAGTCAACAGTTCACAGTTCACAGATGCATGCAGAACATCAACATGGTGGAGAAGAAATGCAGAAAAACAAAAAAGCTTTTTTATGGTCGCTTATTTTGAGCGTGCCGTTACTTTTGGAAATGGTTTATAAATTACGTTCGGGAATTATGGTTGGACATATGGATTTGGTGATGTGGTTGCATGTTGTTCTAGCGACCATTGTGGTTTTCTATTTCGGCTGGCGGTTTCACAAAATGGCATGGAAACAAGCCAAGCATTTTTCGGCTAATATGGACACCTTGGTTTCTATGGGAACTTTGGTAGCCTATTTCTTCAGTTTATGGATTTCCTTGCAGACGATCTTGTTTAATGCGCCGATTCGCGAAGGTTATTTTGAATCAGCCGCTGTCATTATCACCTTGATTCTCTTGGGAAAATATTTCGAAGCCAAGAGTACCGGACAAGCCGGTGAGGCAATGAGAAAATTGATGGAATTGGGCGCGAAAAAAGCGCGCGTACTGGTTGATGGGCAAGAGAGAGAAATGGATATTTCAGAAATAAAAATAGGCGATATTATTCTGGTAAAACCGAGCGAAAAAATTCCTTTGGATGGAGAAGTGATCGAAGGCCAATCGGAGGTGGATGAATCAATGTTGACCGGCGAATCAATGCCGGTGGAAAAAAATATCGGTGCGAAAGTGTATGGGGCAACTATTAATGAAGACGGAATTTTGAAAATCAAAGTCACCCAGACTGGCGAGGGAACAGTTTTGGCGCAGATAATTAAAACCGTGGAAGAAGCGCAAGGCTCCAAAGCGCCCATTCAGAAATTAGCGGATCAAATCTCCGGTGTGTTTGTGCCTGTAGTTATTGGAATCGCTCTGGTAACTTTTTTGGGTTGGTATTTCACCAGTCATAATTTTTCGCTTGCCCTGATCAATGCGGTGGCGGTTTTGGTGATTGCTTGTCCGTGCGCGATGGGCTTGGCGACGCCGACCGCCATTATGGTTGGCACGGGCAAAGGCGCAAAAAATGGAATTTTGTTTAAAAGCGGGGAAAGTTTTGAACGAGCCAAGAAGATTTCAATGGTCGTGTTTGATAAAACCGGCACACTGACTAAAGGCGCGCCGGAAGTGACAAAAATAATTTCTAATCCCGCTTTTAATTTTACGGAAGAAAAAATCTTGAAAATCGCTGGCTCAGTAGCCAAAAATTCGGAACATCCGCTTTCCAGGGCAGTGTCATTATATGCAAAAGGAAAAAATATCGAGACGGCCGATTTCAAAGATTTCAAAGAAATCAAAGGTAAGGGCGTGACTGCTGTTTGCGCGACGCACAACTCAGTGGTTATGCTGGGCAATAAAAGAATATTGGAAGACAATAAGATTGAAGCTGTTTGGGCTGATAGTATTCTCAAATCGGATGAATATGGAATTGGAACGGCTTTGTTTGTGGTTCATAACGGCCAAGATGTTGTCGGTGCGATTATTGTGGCGGATGAAGCTCGGGCTGAATCCAAAGAAGTTATAACTAAACTCAAAAAATTAGGTTTGAAGGTAGCAATGATCTCTGGTGACAATAAAAAAACCGCCGAGGCTGTGGCAAAAGAGCTGGGCATCGATAAAGTTTTGGCGGAAGTTTTGCCTTCGGAAAAAGCTTCGGAAATAAAAAACCTGCAGACGCAGGGCGAGATCGTGGTCTTTGTCGGCGACGGCATAAATGACGCTCCAAGCTTGGTGCGGGCCGATCTTGGCATTGCGATGGGCAGCGCGACAGACGTGGCGAAAGAAGCCGGTCAAATCATTTTGATGCAAAACAACTTGGAAAAAGTTTTGGAAGCTATCAAATTATCCAAACTAACTTTCACGACCATCAAACAGAATCTTTTCTGGGCCTTTTTCTATAATGTCATCGCCATTCCATTGGCGATCTCCGGCGTGCTTTCTCCGGCTATCGCCGCCGCGGCGATGTCCTTCAGTTCGGTTTCGGTGGTGATGAATAGTTTGCGGATCTATAAAAGGTAAAATCTAAATTTTTGCGGGTTTACAAATTTTCCAATGCTTGTACAATAAAATTGTTACAAATAAAAGTTCAAAATGGAAAACACAAAACCCGATCCCTTTGGATACCTCATGACACTCGATCTTTATAATTGCAAAGAAGGTGTTTGTGATGATATTTCCGTGTGCTATAACTTTCTGGAAGACATCGTGGTTTTTCTGAAAATGAAAAAACAATCCCCGCCGTTTATTTTTAAGAGCGACGCCACGGAGTTTCCTGACAAGGCGGGACTCAGCGGCTGGGTGCCACTCATAGAAAGCGGCATCCAGATCCACACATTGACGCCCAAAAATTTCATTTCTATCGATGTTTATTCCTGCCGCAAGTTCAGCACGGAGGGAGTCAAAGAATTCGCCGGCAAATATTTTTTCCCTAAAGAAGTGGAAGTGAATTTTATCGAAAGAGGACTGAAATACAATAATTTAAACTAAAAAGCCTGAGTCAGTCAGGCTTTTTTACATGGAAAGTATTGCATTCTTGTATTAGTTGTGTATAATGAAAATCGTTCCATATAAGACAGTTATTTTTATATAATATTCCAATCTCGAAAGGAGGTGGTTGCATTGCTGGAAAATGTTCTCTGGTTCATAGTTGGGACATTTTTTTCCATCGTAAGCGCTATAAATGAGGTCATAGGCCGATTCGTGTACTCTCTCGGCAGGCTGTTCATCCTTGATCTCAAGGGTTGCAACAAGACGATTCTGAATGATCTGGATGAGATGACCATGATTATGCGGAGAGCGGCAGAAGCGGCTGGGGCTACAGTGGTTTCAGTTGATGCCCATCGCTTTGAGCCCTTTGGGCTAAGCGTGACGGTAATCATTTCGGAATCGCATATAGCTATTCACACCTGGCCAGAATTTGGAGAGGCCAGTGCGGATGTCTTCACTTGTGGCGACTTGATGACCGAAAAGGCTGCAAAGCTCATCTTTATTGCCTTAGGTGCAAAAAAGAAGAGACAACTCATGCTCTTGAGGGGCATGTCATTGCATCGGCGGTCACATAAGCTAACCCAACAAGAGGTGGAATCATATGTTACGGAGCAACCCACATGACATCTGACTCGCGATAACTCGCATAAAGAGTCAGCAACTAAAACTCTGAACAGCCCAATCGTCATCGAACGAGGGGGCTGTTTTCTTTTTAAAAAGGAGATTGTTTATAATTTTTTACACCCATCCAGATAACTCGGGTCACACGCAATACATGGTT
>Ga0334722_10001507_pt1 | contig 28922 bp, 25 predicted proteins | sample C3_bottom_MG_FD_207210 | JGI IMG/M metagenome (GOLD analysis project Ga0334722, IMG submission 207210) | Sediment microbial communities from Yellowstone Lake, YNP, Wyoming, USA - C3_bottom | ecosystem: Environmental > Aquatic > Freshwater > Lake > Sediment | place: USA: Wyoming | collected... | reverse complement strand
GTCCACCCGACTCGGCCCGGAAGTGGTGGGCGTGGCGGAAGTCGCGCAGGGTCGTCTGCCCTGGATCGACGCGCAGGTAGACCGAGCCGCCGCGGCCGCCGTCGCCGCCGTCCGGGCCGCCTCGGGGGACATGCGCCTCGCGCCGGAACGTGGCCGCGCCGTCACCGCCGTCGCCGGCCCGGACCCGGATCTTCACGCGGTCGAGGAACATCAGGCCGATTCTCTCACGGGCCGGGGACGTGCCGGCACGAACGGCGGGAGTGCCGGCACGTCCCCCGCCGAAAGCGGACCAGGCGGCCCGGCGAGGCGCGGCCCGGAAGAAGTGCGGCTCAGAAGAAGTTCAGCGGATTGACCCGGCTGCCGCCGTCCCACATCGGCCCACGCCAGACCTCGAAGTGGAGGTGCGGGCCGGTCGCCCAGCCGGTCGCCCCGATCCGGCCGATCTGCTGGCCGCGTGCGACCGACTGGCCGGCCCCGACGGTGAGCGCCGACATGTGGTAGTAGGCGGTGTACAGCCCGGAGCCGTTGGCCAGCCAGACCTGGTAGCCGCCCCCGTTGCTCTTCCAGCCGGCGAAGACGACCGTGCCCGCGGCGGCCGCCCGGACGGGGCTGCCCCAGTCGGCGGCGATGTCGAGCGCGTAGTGGCCGGGGTGGAAGTACTGGCTGATGTGGCCCCCCGGGACCGGCCAGGCGAGAGGGCCGCCGGAGTAGCTGACCGGCGGTCGGACGGAGGTGCTGCCGCCACTCGATCCTGACCCGGAGCCCGAGCTGCGGGCGGTGAGGACCGGCTGCGGACGCGGGGCAGGGGTCGGGATCGCCTCGCCCCGGGCGCCCGGGATGACGAGCGTCTGGCCGATGATCACGGTCCGATCGGTGAGCCCGTTGAAGGCGACGATCTCGTCGGCGGTGACCCCCGTCCGGGCCGCGATCGAGGCGAGCGTGTCGCCGTCCTTGACCTGGACGACAAGGCCGTTGACCGGCGGGATGACGAGCGTCTGGCCGACGTGGAGCTCGTCCTTCGAGGTCAGGTCGTTCGCCCACCAGAGGGTCATCATCGAGAGCCCGAAGCGGCGGGCGATCCCGGTCAGGGTGTCCCCGGCCCGGACCTGGTACGTGCGCAGCGTCCCCGCGCCGTCGGGAACCGTGGTGTCGACCGCGACCGGCTTGAGCAGCGTGCCGTCGGCGAGGTACGGGCCGGTCGGGGTGGCCGACGAGGCCGGCGACTCGGGCGGGATCGACAGGGCGCCAGACGGCTGGAGGGCACCGCTCGAGCCGGCGGGGGAACCACCAGCCGGGCCGGCCGAGCCGCCGCTGGCGGGCTGATCAGGGCCGGAGATCGCGCCGCCCACGGCACCGGCGGCTCCAGTGGCGCCGGCCGGCGGGAACTCGAGGAAGCCGTTCGGGCCGTCCGCCTCGGGGGGCGCGACGTCGAGGCCGTCGGCGGCCGCAGCCGGGGTGAGCCCGGCGATCCCGATCCGCGGGGCGCTCCCGGCGCCGTCGGTGTTGCCGGTCGCGCCGAAGGAGCCGGTCGCGGGCGAAACGCTCAGGACGGAGGCGACGAGAACGAGAGCGGCGACCGCCACGGCGACGATGCGCTCGGGGCCGGCGACACGGGTGGTCAGGCCGGCAAGGACCGTCCGAAGGTCACGGACGGGCAGGCGCGGCCGGCCGGTCCGTGGGGTTCGCCTCGGTCGTCGGGGCGGGTCGAGGCGCAGGCGCGCACGAAGCCGCCTGGCTACGACCGTCGCGTTCTGCAATACGGTCTCCTGCGAAGGGGCGGACGGTCGGGACGCAGGAAAAGGGTGCGTGGGGCTGGCGAAGCTGACCGCCCGCGGGGGTCGCGGTATTGAGCTGGGGGTCTCAAGCGCGATGTGCGCCCGACTCGAAGGGCCGGGCCGCCGATGTCGGGCACACCCTAGCAGACGACAGCCGGGCGTGCAAACGGCCCGCGTTGGCGCTGCAGCGCGCCGCGACTGGCGGCGACCCGAAGTCGAGCGCGACTAGGAGTCGAGGCTCTTGGTCAGGGTGGCCAGGAACTGAGCGTTGCTCTCGGTCTTGGCCAGCCGGTTGAGGAGCAGTTCGATCCCCTCGTTCGTCCCGACCGCCGAGAGCATCCGGCGCATCGTCCAGACCATCCGGAGCGTCCCCTCCTCGAGGAGCAGCTCCTCGCGCCGGGTGCCCGAGCGCTGGACGTCGATGGCCGGGAAGATCCGCTTCTCGGCAAGCTTGCGGTCGAGGATCAGCTCGCTGTTGCCGGTTCCCTTGAACTCCTCGTAGATCACATCGTCCATGCGCGAGCCGGTGTCGACGAGGCAGGTGGCGATGATCGTCAGCGAGCCGCCCTCCTCGATCTTGCGCGCCGCGCCGAAGAAACGCTTGGGCGGGTAGAGCGCGATCGGGTCGATGCCGCCCGAGAGTGTCCGACCGGAGGGCGGCAGGGCGAGGTTGTAGGCGCGCGCCAGGCGGGTGATCGAGTCGAGCAGGATGACCACATCACGACCGGTCTCGACCTGGCGCTTGGCGATCTCGAGGGCCATCTCGGCGACGTGGGTGTGGTTCTCCGTCGGCTCGTCGAACGTGGAGCTGATCACCTCGCCCTTCACCGAGCGGCGCATGTCGGTGACCTCCTCCGGTCGCTCGCCGATCAGGGCGACCATGAGCAGGATCTCCGGGTAGTTGGCGCTGATCCCGTTGGCGATGTTCTTCAGGAGCATCGTCTTGCCCGCCTTGGGCGGGCTGACGATCAGCGCGCGCTGGCCCTTGCCGATCGGGTTGACCAGGTTGACCAGGCGCTGGCTCAGGTTCTTCGGGTCGGATTCGAGGTTGATCAGCTCGTTCGGGTGGATCGGGGTCAGGTCGGCGAAGTGGGGGCGGCGGCGAGCGGTCTCGATGTCGACGCCGTTGACCGAGTCGACCCGCAGGAGGCCCCAGTACTTCTCGGAGTCTCGAGGGGCGCGGACCGCGCCGGCAATCCGGTCGCCGATCCGCAGGCCGTAGCGTCGGATCTGGCTCGAGCTGACGTACACGTCGTCCGGGCTCGGGAGGAGGCCGTGGCGGCGCATGAAGCCGAAACCCTCGTCGACGATGTCGAGGATGCCGGTGGCGTAGGCGTGCCCGGCGCGCTCCGACTGGCGCTGGAGGATCCGGTCGACGAGGTCTTCCTTGCGTTCCGCACCGGCCGTGTCGACATCGAGGCTGCGGGCGATCGAGCGCAACTCGGCAATGCTCATCTCGCGCAGATCGGCGACGTCGAGGTCGTTGCGCTCGCGGGCAGCCTCGAGCTCCTGCAGCTCGTCGTATTCGGTGACGGGCGTCCGGGCGACGCCCTGGGGGCGGCGGCGCGGGCGCCGGTTGCGTGGTCGCTGGTCGGGACCGGTTCCGGGCATCTGGGTAGGATCACCTTGGGGGTACGGGTCGGCGGGACGGTCGCGCGGAATCAGGTCCGCAGCGCAGGCCGAGGTGGGAACGCGGTCAGCATAGTCGCGCTCGTGGCGGACGTCAACGCGGGCACCTCGCCTTGTCGGGGGACAGCGGGCACCTCGCCTTGTGGCGGAGGGCAGCGGGCACCTCGCCTGGAGGCCGACCAACAGGGCGTTCTTCGGTGCAGGACAAGACGGCGGTATCGGCGCGCTTCAGGCCGCACCTGGTTCCTGGTGTCGCGCAGCCCAGAACAAACTGGCCGAATCCGAGCCGCCAGGCACTTCGGAAGGGCTCCGCGTGGGCCGGCTGGGGCGTCTTGTCCCTCTGGGCAGAACGCCGCTCGGCGGCGACTCGGCGCGGCGGCCGAACGGAGCGCGGCGGCCCTGCGCGGGCGGCCCCGCGGCAACCCTCCGGCGCCCGCTCGGGCTGCCCGGGGACTCGGGCTCGACCGGTCAGGCGGCCTCGAGCTCCCCCGGGGCAACCTCGAGCGACCGCGCGGTCCGGCTCGCACCGGCACTGGCGACGACCACGACCCCGATCGCGACCACCTCGGCCGGGTCGAGCGCCTGGGCCAGGACGACGGCCCCGAGGACCGCGGCCACCGCCGGCTCGAGGCTCATCAGGACGCCGTAGGTCGCATTCGGCAGGCGACGCAGGGCGGCCAGCTCGAGCGACCACGGAATGGCGCTGGCGAGAGCGGCGACGACGAGGCCGGCCACGATCAGGTCGGGCGAGGCGACGATCTCGCCCAGGCCGCCCCCGACGAGCGAGACGGGCAGCACGACAAGGGCAGCGATGCTGACCGCCGCGGCAAGTCCCCGACCGTCCGGCCAGCCGCGGGCGACCCGACTCCCGAGGACGACGAACAGGGCCCAGCCGGCCCCGGCCGCGAGCGCGGCCGCGACCCCGAAGGCGTCGTCGGCTTCGAGACGTCCCCCGGTCAGGATCCAGATCCCGACCGCCGCCAGCGCCACCCACACGAGGTCGCGCGCCCGGCGCGAGCCGAAGACGCCGACCGCGAGCGGGCCCCAGAACTCGATCGCAACGACGACCCCGAGCGGGATGCGCGCAATCGCAAGGTAGAAGAAGGAGTTCATCGCCGCGATGTCGATCCCGAGCGCGATCGTGGCGATCACCGCGGCCCGACCCGACGGCCGGAGCCGGGGCCGCCGAAGAGCAACCAGGAGGAGCGCCCCGAAGACGAGCCGGAGGGTGACGAGGGCAAGCGCCCCGTGCTCGCGCAGGAGCGAGGCGGCCAGTCCCGAGCCGACCTGGACGGAGAGGATCGCGAGGACGATCAGCGCCTCGGGCGGAAGTTCGATCGCGAACCGCTCGAGACGCCGGGCGCGGGCACCGGGCGGCGACGCGACCGGGCCCGACACGACGCCGACCGGGTCCGGGCCTCGCGCGGCCGGGTCAGTTGCCGCGCTTGGCCGCCAGCTCGGCCTGGACCTTCTCCCAGTCGGCCTTGAACTGCGCGATCCCCCGGTCGGTCAGGGGGTGGTGGACCATCTGCTGGAGGACCTTGAACGGCACGGTCGCGATGTGCGCCCCGGCCAGGGCAGCCTGGGTGACGTGCTGGGGATGGCGCATCGAGGCGGCGAGGACGAGGGCGTCGATGTCGTGGAGGGAGAACATCTCGGCCAGCTCGCGGATCACGATCATCCCGTCCTGGTTGATGTCGTCGAGCCGGCCGACGAACGGGCTGATCAGGCTCGCCCCGGCCTTGGCCGCCAGGAGACCCTGGTTGGAGCTGAAGATGAGCGTGCAGTTCGTGCGGATCCCCTCGTCCGCCAGGCGGCTGATCGCCTCGAGCCCGATCTCGCTCATCGGCACCTTGACGAAGATGTTCGGCGCCAGCTTGGCGAAATGCCGGGCCTCGCGGAGCATTCCCTCGAGGTCGTCCGAGATCACCTCGGCCGACACCGGCCCGGACGTGATCGTGCAGATCTCGCGCAGGACGTCGTCGTACGGCGCCCCGCCGACCTTGGCGTAGAGGGTCGGGTTCGTCGTGACTCCGTCGAGCACGCCCCAGCGGGCCGCGATCCGGATCTCGTTGATGTCCGCGGTGTCGAGGAAGATCTTCATGGCGATGTCGCTCCTGTTCGGCGGGGCGCCATCCGAGGGGCCACGTCACGGGACGGCCCGGTCGACTCCACGCGCGTCGTTCGATTGTAGCGGCCGGTCGGCGATTCGAGGGCGGCCGCGATTCGCCCGCCCGGGTCGTCAGGCCTCGAGGGGGGTCCGGGTCGCCGGCTCGGTATCGCTCGGCCGTCCAACCACAAGCGGCTCCCGGCCGGCCCCCGAGCCGATCGCGGCAGCCACGAACCGGTCGAACAGCGGGTGCGGCCGCTCGGGCCGGCTCCTGAACTCGGGATGGAACTGGCTGGCCACGAACCAGGGGTGGTCGCGCAGCTCGATGATCTCGACCAGCCGGCCGTCAGGCGACTGGCCGGACATCAGCATCCCGGCCCCCTCGAGCACCGCTCGGTAGCGGTTGTTGACCTCGAACCGGTGGCGGTGGCGCTCGTAGATCACCTCGGCCCCGTAGGCCGCGGCCGCCTTCGAGCCGGCCGTCAGGCGCGCCGGGTAGAGCCCGAGGCGCATCGTGCCGCCCTTCTCCTCCATCTCGCGCTGGTCGGGCATGAAGTCGATCACCGGGTGCTCGGTGAACATGTCGAACTCGGTCGAGTTCGCGTCGGGCGTTCCGAGCACCTCGCGGGCGAACTCGATCACCGCGCACTGGAGCCCGAGGCAGAGCCCCAGGTAGGGGACCCGCTCGCGGCGGGCGAAGCGGGCGGCGAGGATCTTGCCTTCGATCCCGCGGTGGCCGAAACCGCCCGGGACGAGGATGCCGGCCGCCCCGGCCAGGCGCTGGCCGACGTTGTCCGGGGTGAGCGATTCGGAATCGATCCAGCGGATCGAGACGTCGACCCCGTTCGCCCAGCCGGCGTGCTTGAGCGCCTCGGTCACCGAGAGGTACGCATCCGGCAGCTCGATGTACTTGCCCACGAGGGCGATCTCGAGGCTCGGCTTGGGGCGCTTGATCCGCTCGACCATCGCCTGCCAGGACGCGAGATCCGGCTCGCCGGCGACTTCTTCCAGGCCGAGCTCGCGGACGACGAGCCGGCCGAGGCCGGCCGCCTCGAACAGGAGCGGAACCTCGTAGATCGTCTCCGCCGTCTCGGCCGGGACGACCGCCTCGGGGGCGACGTCGGTGAACAGGGCGATCTTGTCGCGGATCTCGTCGCTCACCGGGTGATCCGAGCGAAGGACGATCACGTCGGGCTGGATGCCGATCCCGCGCAGCTCCTTGACCGAGTGCTGGGTCGGCTTCGTCTTCAGCTCGCCCGTCGCGGCCAGCTCCGGGAGGAGCGTGACGTGGACATAGAGAACGTTCGTCCGCCCGACGTCCTTGCGCATCTGGCGGATCGCCTCGAGGAAGGGCAGCGACTCGATGTCGCCCACGGTCCCCCCGACCTCGACGATCACGATGTCCGGGTCCCCGACCCGGGCGACGCGGGTGATCCGCTCCTTGATCTCGTTCGTGATGTGCGGGATCACCTGGACCGTCCCGCCGAGGTAGTCGCCCCGGCGCTCCTTGGCGATCACCGCCTGGTAGATCCGGCCGGTCGTGACGTTGCTCAGCTGGGTCAGGTTCTCGTCGATGAACCGCTCGTAGTGGCCGAGGTCGAGGTCCGTCTCGGCGCCGTCGTCGGTGACGAAGACCTCGCCATGCTGGTAGGGCGACATCGTCCCCGGGTCGACGTTGATGTACGGATCGAGCTTGAGGATCGAGACGGAGAGGCCCCGCGCCTTGAGGATCCGGCCGACGCTGGCGGCGGTGATGCCCTTGCCGAGCGAGGAGGTGACACCTCCGGTCACAAAGACATACTTCGCCATGGGTTCGGGTCCTCCGGGGGTTTTTCCCATGGTAGCGACCTGCCCCTCCTGGTGCAAACGCGAACCGTCCCCACGCCGGCCGACGGGCCGGGGTAGGATCGGAGGCGGAGGTCATCGCCGGAGGTCCCACCGTTGCTCTACCGCGCCGATCCCTGGCTCCACGTCATCACCGGCTGCATGTCGTCGGGCAAGACCGACGAGCTCCTGCGCCTGCTCCGGCGGGCCGAATTCGCCCGCCGGCGCTCGATCCTCGTCCGACCCGACATCGACGACCGGACCCCGGCCGAGTACGCCGAGAGCCGGAGCAAGGCCCGCTATCCGTCGGTCGTCGTGTCCCGGACCGAGCCGGTCCAGATCCTCTCGCTCGCCCGGGAGCGCGACGCCGACCTGGTCGGGATCGAGGAAGCCGAGTTCTTCGACAACCGGATCGTCGAGGTCGTCCAGACCCTCCGCGATTCCGGCCGGCACGTGATCGCCAGCGGGCTGAACCTCGACTTCGCGGCCCGACCGTTCGGGCCGATGCCGACCCTCCTCGCCCTGGCCGACGAGATCACGATGCTGACCGCGATCTGCGTCGTGTGCGGCGAGACCGCGACCCGGACGCAGCGCCTCGTGGGCGGCCGACCGGCCGCGATCGACGACCCGCTGATCGTCGTCGGCGGCCTCGACAGCCGCTCGATCGAGACGTACGAGGCCCGCTGCATCCGCCACCACGAGATCGCCCCGGCCCGCGGCGCGATCAACGCGGTCGTCATCCGCTGAGGCGGGCGTGAATCGCGCCGAGGCCGGGCGGCCGGCCGACCCGGCCCTCACCCAGTTCCACGCCCGGCCCGGGATCATCGACCTCGGGTACGGCCATCCGAACCCGGACCTCCTGCCGGTCGAGCGGATCCGGGCCGCGGCCGCGAGCGCCCTCGAGCGCTACGGGCCAGACGCCCTGACCTACGGCGACGCGGCCGGTCCGAGGCCCCTGATCGAGTGGATCTGCGAGCGGCTGGCGGAGGTCGACGCCCGGGCCCCAGGGCCGGACGAGGTCCTCGTCAGCGCCGGGAACTCGCATGCGATCGACCAGCTCGCGACCCTCCTGGTCGAGCCCGGCGAGGTCGTCCTCGTCGAGTCGCCGACCTACCACCTGGCGGTCCGGATCCTGCGCGACCACCCGCTCGAGCTCGTCGCGATCCCGTTCGACGGCGGCGGCCTGCGGGTCGACGCGGTCGCCGACACGCTCGCCCGGCTCCGCCACGCCGGCCGCCGCGTCCGGCTCCTGTACACGGTCCCGACATTCCACAACCCGACCGGCATCTCGCTCGCCCCGGAACGCCGGCGTGCCCTCGTCGAACTCGCCGCCGCCGAGGGGCTGCTGATCGTCGAGGACGACGCGTATCGCGAGCTGTCGTACGACGGCCCCCCGCCGCCGTCGCTCTGGAGCGAGGGCCGGCCCGGGACCGTCGTCCGGCTCGGCTCGTTCGCCAAGTCGCTCGCCCCCGGGCTGCGGGTCGGGTACGTGACCGCCGACGCGGCGACCGTGGCCCGGATTGCGGGCAGTGGCGTCCTCGACTCCGGGGGCGGGATCAGCCACTTCGCCGCGCTCGTCGTCGTCGAGTTCGCCCAGACCGGCGGGTACGGGGCGAACGTCGAGCGGCTGCGCGCCGCCTACCGGGAGCAGCGTGACGCGCTCCTCGGGGCCCTCGCCACGCACCTGCCGGCCGGCTCGAGCTGGACCTCGCCCCGCGGCGGCTACTTCGCCTGGGTGACCCTCCCGCCCGGCCGGGATGCCCGGGCCGCGCTCGCCGACGTCGAGGCCCAGGGCGCCTCGTATCTCCCCGGCCCGACGTTCCACCTCGACCATGCCGGCGGCGAGCGCTCGCTCCGGCTCTCCTTCAGCCGCTATCCGGCCGCCGAGCTGGTCGAGGCGGTGCGCCGGCTCGGGCGCGGCCTCCGGTGAGCGGCGGCGGGACGGGCGCCGGCGCGAGCGGGCGCAGCCGGCACGAGGTCGTCGTCATCGGCGGCGGGCTCGTCGGCCTCTCGTGCGCCTGGTTCCTGGCCGAGGCGGGGGTCGAGGTCGCGGTCCTCGAGCGCGGCCGGGTCGGCGGCGGCGCGTCGCGGGGCAACGCCGGCCTCGTCTGCCCCGCCCTGGCCGATCCCCTGCCCGCGCCGGGCCTCGTTCGGCACGGCCTGGCCGGCCTGCTCCGCCCGGACAGCCCGCTCTACGTCGACCCCCGGGCGCTGCCGCGGCTGGCCGGCTTCCTCGCCCGCTTCGCCCGCCGGGCGACGCCCCGGGCATACGCCGCCGGGGTGACGGCCCTCGGGCAGCTCGGGCGGATCGCGTTCGAGGCGTACGACGAGCTCGCCGCGGCGGGCGCGCTCGGCGAGCGCCACGACGACGGCTACCTGTTCGCCTGCGCGACGCGCGAGAGCGCCCGGGCGGCACACGCGGGGCTGGTCCGGATGGCCGACCAGGGATACGCCGCCCCGCCGGGTCCGCTCCTCGAGGAGGATGAGCTGCGCCGGCTCGAGCCGGCGCTGTCGGCCGCGGCCCGGGCCGGCTTCGTCCAGCCCGGCGAACGCTGGCTCGACCCGTCGGGCTTCGTCGACGCGCTCGCGGCCAGGCTGCGCGAGCGCGGCGTCCCGATCGTCGAGCAGGCCGAGGTGACCGGGCTGCGCGACGACGGACGGTCGGTTTCGATCAGGACGGGCGCCGGTCCCCTCGAGGCCGGCCAGGTCGTGATCGCGAGCGGCGTCTGGTCCGACCGGCTGTGCCGGATGCTCGGGGTCCGGCTCGGCCTCGTGCCCGGCAAGGGCTACAGCTTCAGCGTCGAGCCGGCGGTCATGCCGGCGCGGGCGATCTACCTCGCCGACGCGCACGTGGTCGCGACTCCGCTGGCCGGCCGGCTCCGGCTGGCCGGGACGCTCGAGTTCGACGGCTCGGTCGACCGCTTCAACGAGCGCCGGGTGGGCGCGATCGCGAGCGCGGCGAGCCGCTACCTGGCCGGGATCGACTGGCAGCGGCGCTCGGCGGAGTGGGTCGGTCCGCGCCCGATGACACCCGACGGGCTGCCGATGATCGGCCGCCTGCCCGGTCGGCCGCGGGTCCTCGTGGCAGCCGGCCACAACATGCTCGGACTGACCCTCGCCCCGTCGACCGGCCGGGTGATCGCCGCCCTGGTCACCGGTCGACCACCGGGGATCGACCTCGCCCCGTTCGCGCCGGGCCGCTTCGCCCGCTGGTGGAGCGGCTGGCGCTAGATCAGCCGGGGGCGCGAGCGCTCCGCTCCGGCGCGCTGGGGCCGCCTCAGCGCCAGAGCAGGTCGTACGGGTGCTCGCCCACCAGGTGCCGCCCCTCGGCGAAGCGGCGGAGGGTGAAACCGGAGATGTCGACCGTCGTCGCCCGGCCGTCGAGGATCAGCTCGGCCAGGCAGGCACCCACCGCCGGCGCGGTCTTGAACCCGGTTCCCGAGAACCCGCAGGCGAGGTAGAACCCGTCCGGGCCGGCCTGGTCGAGGATCGCCCGCTGGTCGGGCGTGATCCCGTCCTGGCCACCGTGGGCGGTGCGCAGCGTCCCGCCGCTCATCCACGGGACCCGGGCGCAGACCCGGCTGACCATCTCCTCGACCGCGCCCTGGTGGAGCGAGGCGAGCGGCCGGTCCGGCGAACCGCCGATCTCGTTGTTCGTCTCGAGCCCGACGAGCATCAGCTCCCGGCCCTCGGGGCGGAAGTAGACCTCGCCGATGTTGTCGATGACGATCGGGAAGTCGGCCGACCGCCCGGCCGGCAGGCCGAAGTAGGCGGTGTCGTGGCGCCAGGTCAGGACCGGCACCTCGAGACCGACCGTCCGGGCGAGCTCGGCCGCCCAGGCGCCGGCGACGTCGACGACGACCGGCGCGGCGAACGGTCCCCGCTCGGTCGCCGCGCCGACCACCCGCTCGCCCTCGACGAGGACCGACTCGACCCGGCAGCCCTGGACGAGGCGGGCGCCCCGGTCGCGGGCCGCCGCCAGGAAGCCGGCTGCGGTCCCGGCCGGATCGGCATACCCGGACTCGGGTTCATGGGCGGCCGCGACGATGTCGTCGGTCACGATCCCGGGCAGGAGGCGAGCCACCTCGTCGGGCCCGATGACGCTCGTCGGGATCCCGATCCGCTGATGGATCGCGACGTTCGCCCGGAGGTTCCCGACGAGCGGGGCCGGGACGAGCTCGATGAACCCGGTCCGGACGAACCCGCACTCGCCCGCCCCGACCAGCTCCGCCCAGTCGCGGAAGTACGGGAACGAGGCCCAGGCCAGGCGCGACTCGGCCTCGAGGTCGTAGTGCATCCGGACGAAGCCGGACGAGCGCCCGGTCGCCCCGCTCGCGACCGTCCCCCGCTCGAGGACGAGGACGCGCACGCCGCGCCGGGCGAGATGGAAGGCGAGGCTGGCGCCCTGGACGCCGGCCCCGACGACGATGACATCGGCAGTCTCGGTCATCCGTCCATGATGGCGCAGCCGCGACCGGCGAGTGCGACGGGTCTGCCGCCTCGACGCGGGCGGACGACACGTGGTCGTGCCCCCCGGAAGGACCCGCAGACGTACGAAGCGGCCGATTCCCAAATGTGCAAACATGCCGCGATGCCGAACCTCGGACACCTGGCCGCGCGAGCCGCCTGACCCTGTCCAGCGTCCCATGAACCGTTGGCGCCTCTCGATCCGGACCGGTGCCATCCTCGCCGCCCTGCTCGTGACGGCACCCCTGGTCGGTTTCGCGGCGTGGCAGACGTACGACCGCTTCGCCGCCGACGAGCGTTCGGCGGAGGCCGCCGCCCTCGGCGACGCCCGGGCCGCGGCGACGCACGCGGCGAACTTCGTCGCCGACGCGAACGCGCTGCTCGCCCGGATCGCCGATCGGCCGCTGGTCGTGGCGGCCGATCCGGCCCGGTGCGATCCGATCCTGTCCGACCTGGCCCTGCTGCCGGCAGCCTACGCGAACGTCACGCTCTTCGACCGGACAGGGCGGGCGATCTGCCCGGCCGTTCCGCTGCCGGACGAACCGCCGCCGGGCGCCGACCAACCCTGGTTCCGGGAGACCGTCCGGCAGGACGGATTCACGATCAGCGCCCCGCTGGCGGACGCGATCACCCGCCGGTCGCTGATCGTCCTCGCCCGGCCGGTCCACGACGGCTCGGGGGGCCTCGCCGGCGTCCTCGCCGCGCCGGTGGACCTCGTCGACTTCAGCACGGCCGTCCTCGCCGCGCACGCCCCGGCAGGTGCCACGATCACCCTGGTCGACGGCAGCGGCACGGTCCTCGCCCGGTTCCCGGATCCGGAGCGCTGGATCGGGGCGAGTGTCAGCGACCTCGAGCTCGGCCGGGTAACCCTGACCGGAGAGAGCGGCACTCTTCGCGCCACCGGCCTCGACGGCGTCGAGCGGCTCTGGGGCTTCGCGCCGGTGGCCGGGACTGACTGGCGGGTCTATTCCGGGATCGATGCCCAGCTCGCCTTCGCCGCCGCTCGTGGCGAACTCGCCAGCACCGCCATGCTCATCGCGCTGACGATCCTGCTTGTCCTCGCCCTCGCCCTCCTGGCGGGACGGTTCATCGCCCGACCAATCCGCGACCTGGAGGCCGCCGTGGATGCGGCCGCGACGGGCAGGCTCGACACGACGGTCCGGGTCACCGGGTTCGCGGAAACCGCGGCCCTCGCCGCACGGTTCAATGAGATGACCGCCCGCCGCTCCGCCGCGGAGGAGGCGCTGCGGGCCAGCGAAGAGCGTTTCCGGATCCTCGTCGAGTCCTCGCCGAACGCGATCCTGCTGGTCGATCGTGATGGGCGGATCGTGCTCGCGAACGGCCGGATCGAGGGCATCCTCGGCTACACCCCCGAGGAACTGATCGGCGCGCCCGTGGAGCGCCTCGTGCCGGCGGGTCTGCGCGCCCGCCACGTCGGCGATCGGCTCGCCTATCTCCAGGCGCCGCGGGTGCGGACGATGGCGGCCGGCCGGTCGCTCGCGGCGCTGCGCCGGGACGGAACATCGGTCCCGGTCGACATCGCCCTGAGCCCGATCACGGTCGCCGGCGAGCTCCACGTCCTGGCCACGATCGCCGACACGACCGAGCGCCGGCGACTCGAGGAACAACTGCTCCAGTCGCAGCGGCTGGAGGCGATCGGCCACCTTGCGGGCGGGATCGCCCACGACTTCAACAACCTGGTGAACGTGATCGCCGGGTTCGGCCGGCTCGTCCTCGACGATCTGCCCGAGGATGACCCTCACCGGGCCGACATCGAGGAGATCCTCGCCGCCGCCGACCGGGCAGCCAGGATCTCGCGCCAGCTCCTCGCCTTCGGGCGCCGCCAGATCATGGAACCCCGTGTGCTCAACCTGAACGAGGTCGTGGCGAACGTCACACCGATGCTCGCCCGCATCCTCGGCGAGGACACGGACCTGGTGACGATGCTCGCCCCGGACCTCGGAGCGGTCCGGGTGGATCCCGGGCAGCTCGAGCAGGCGATCGTCAACCTCGCGGTCAACGCCCGGGACGCGATGCCCAGGGGTGGGCGGCTGACGATCGAGACCGCGAACGTCGACCTCGACGAGTCGTTCGTCCGGTCGCGGGTCGAGATGGCGCCCGGCTCGTACGTCGTGCTGGCGGTGAGCGACACGGGCCACGGGATGACCGAGGAGATCCGGCAGCGGATCTTCGAGCCCTTCTTCACCACGAAGCCGGAGGGCCACGGGACCGGGCTCGGGCTCTCGACGACGTACGGGATCGTCCGCCAGTCCGGGGGCTTCATCTCCGTGTACAGCGAGCCCGGCCAGGGCACGACGTTCCGGATCTACCTGCCCCGGGTCGCGGAACGCGCCGAACCGTTCCTGCAAGCGGCGCGAACGAAGTCGGCTGACGTCGGCGTCGAGACGCTCCTCCTCGTCGAGGACGACGAGCCCGGGCGGGTGTATGCCCGGCGTGTCCTCGAGGCCCGCGGCTACCGGGTCCTGACCGCCGCCCATGGCCCCGAGGCACTCGAGGTCGCGGCCGCCCACGACGGACCGATCGACCTCCTCGTGACCGACGTGATCATGCCGGGCATGAGCGGCCGGGAGCTCGCCGACCGCCTCGTCGCGACCAGGCCCGGCCTGCGCGTCCTCTACGTCTCGGGCTACACCGAGAACAGCGTCGTCCACCACGGCCATCTCGAGCCGGGGGTCGCCTTCCTGGTCAAGCCGTACTCGCCGGACGACCTGGCCCGCAAGGTGCGCGAGGTCCTCGACGCGGACGAGGCCCCTCGGCACTGATCCTCGGCGCGACCCGGACGAGGCAGGCCCGGGCCCGGTTCCCTCCGGGCGACCGGGGCCGGCGGGGTGGTCACGGGGAGCCCGGTTCGGGAGTAGACTGGTGAGCCCCCAGCTCGGGGGTCCCGCCTGGTCGACCGTCGCTTTCTCGAACCGACCGTGCGTTGATCGACACGAGTTCGAGAAGACGAAAGAGGCTGACATGGCCACCGGCACCATCAAGAAGGTCGTCGCCGACCGCGGATTCGGGTTCATCACCGCCGAGGACGGCAAGGACTACTTCTTCCACCGGGACGGGCTCGAGCGCTCGCTCGACTTCGACCGCCTCGTAGGCGGCGAGAAGGTCTCGTTCGAGATCGAGTCGAGCCCCCGCGGCCCGCGCGCGGCGAAGGTCCAGGCCGTCTAGGCCGATGGCCCCTCCCCTCAGCCGACCGGCGGCGGTCGACCAGCCCCTGAAGCACGTGATCGCCGAGTACAAGCACCGCGCCCAGACGGTGACGTGCGTCTGCGGCTGGCACGGGAGCACGGCCACCGGCGACGATCGGACCTCGGAGTGGAGCCGCCACGTGGCGGCCAACCGGCCGCCCAGGACCTGACCCGGGGCGGACCGCGCCCATGAACGAACCGTCCTCGCCCCGGTGGCTCACCCCACCGGGGCGATCTCGTTCCGGGCGGGGTCCCGCCCTCCGGCCCGCCGAGCGCCGGACGGCGCACGCCCCTGTACCATGGCCCGGAGCAGCCGGCCGGTCGCCGGCCGGTCGCCGGCCGACCGCCGGCCGGTCGCCGGCCGACCGCCGGCCGATCAACCCATCGCCCCGGCCCCGTGAGGACAAGAGATGACGACGCGCTTCTGGCACGGCTTCGCGGACATGCACACGGTCGCCTCGAACGAGCTCGTCCTGCGCCGTGCCGAGGGCGTCTGGGTGGAGGACGTCGAGGGACGGCGCTACCTCGACGCGACGGCCGCTCTCTGGTACTGCAACGTCGGGTACGGGCGGCTCGAGATCGTCGAGGCGGTCGCCGAGCAGATGGCGCGCCTGCCGGCCTACTCGAACTTCGGGGCCTTCGCGACCGAGCCGACGCTCCGGCTGGCCGAGCGCCTGGCGGCCCTCTCCCCGATCCCGGACGCCGTCGTCTTCCTCGGCTCCGGCGGGAGCGACGCGATCGACACTGCGGCCAAGCTCGTCCGGCGCTACTGGGACGTGCTCGGCCGGCCGGAGAAGCGGATCATCGTCAGCCGCGAGCACGGTTACCACGGGATGCACGCCTGGGGCACCTCGCTGGCCGGCATCCCCGGCAACCGGGCCGGCTACGGCGGAGCGCTGATCGACGAGGTGGTCACCGTCGGCGCAGGCGACACGGCAGCGCTGGCGACGCTCTTCGAGCTGCGCGGCAGGGAGATCGCCGCCTTCGTGGGCGAGCCGGTGATCGGCGCCGGCGGCGTCATCCCGCCCGACGAGGGCTACTGGGGCGAGGTCGGGCGGCTCTGCCGCGAGCACGACGTCCTGCTCGTCGCCGACGAGGTGATCACCGGCTTCGGGCGGACCGGCCGGCTGTGGGGCTCGCAGCGCTACGGGATCGAGCCCGACCTGGTCACCTTCGCCAAGGGCGTGACCTCGGGCTACCTGCCCCTCGGTGGCGTCCTCGTGGGGCCGCGCGTCCGGGCCCCGTTCTGGGACGAGCCGATCCCGGGGGCCGTCTTCCGCCACGGCTACACCTACTCCGGCCATGCGACCGCGTGCGCCGCCGCCCTGGCCAACCTCGACATCCTCGAGCGCGAGGACCTGGTCGGGCGCGTCCGCTCGCTCGAGCCCGTCCTGGCGGCCGCGATCCACCGGCTCGACGGGCATCCGCTCGTGGGCGAGACCCGGGCGGTCGGCCTGACGGCGGCGGTCGAGCTCCACCCGGACGTCCTCGCCGCGGACCCGGGAGCCGTAGAGCAGGTGGCCGGCGCGGCCCGCTCGCACGGCGTCCTGACCCGCGGCCTGCGCGGCGTCGCCCTCCAGGTCTCGCCGCCGTTCGTGATCAGCGAGCGCGAGATCGACCTCCTCGTCGACGCCTTCGGGGCGGCCCTCGACGACGTGGCCGCGGCACGGACCTCGACGGCACGGACCTCGACAGCCGGGCCGGATGTATCCATCCGGGAGGCAGCTTCGTCAACGAGGTGAAGGACCGGAGCGCGGTCCAGGAACTGACAGGAGAACCTCCGATGAAGCTCAGCCGCAACGAAAGCACCACCGACCGGGTCGTCCGGGTCATCCTCGCCGTCGTCCTGGGGGCGGCCGTCGTCCTCGGTCTCGTCGCCGAGCCGTGGTCGTACGTCGTCGGGATCGTGGCGATCGTCCTCGCCGTCACCGGGATCACCGGCTTCTGCGCGATCTACGCCCTGTTCGGGCTGTCGACGAAGTCGAAGTCGCCCCAGCACTGAGCCAGGACGCTGATGGGGACGGGCGGGGACGAGGGCGAGCAGTTCGCCGCCGCGCTGGCGGCTGAGCTGCCCCGCCTCGTCCACCTCGCCGCCCGCCTCGTTCGTGACCCGGACGCGGCCGAGGACTGCGCCCAGGAGACGATCATCGGGGCCTGGCGCCGCCGCGACCAGCTGCGTGATCGCGCCGCCCTCGCCCCGTGGCTTCGGCGCAGCCTGGTCAACCGGATCATCGACCGGGCCCGGGTCCACCACGACGAGCTCGACATCGAGGCGGTCGAGGCCGACTGGCGCGACGACCGCTACTCGGTCGAGCCCGAGCAGGTCCTGGAACGGGCCGAGCTGCGCGACGAGCTCGAGGACGGCCTGGCCCGGCTGCCGGTGATCTACCGCGTCCCGGTCATCCTCCACGACGTCCTCGGCTGGACCGCGACCGAGATCGCCCGGGCGATGGGGGCGGGCCTGCCGGCGACGAAACAGCGACTCCGACGTGGGAGGATGATGCTCGTGAGTGCCCTGGCCGAGGACGATGCCCGCCGCCGAGCCAGCCTGGCCCAGCCGCTCCGCTGCTGGCGGGCGCGACGTCACATCTCCGCCTACCTTGACGGCGATCTCGATCCGGCCACCCGGGCCGCGGTCGAGGGGCACCTCGAGACCTGCCCGACCTGCCCGCCCCTGTACGCCAGCCTGGTCGGGGTGCGGGCGAGCCTGGGCGGCCTGCGCGACCCCGACACGGTCGTCGAGGACGCGATCGCGGCCCGGATCCGCGAACGGCTGGGCGCGGAGCGGGCGCGACCGGGGAGCGACGGCGGGTCCCGATGAGCCAGCCCGGACCAGGCCGACGAGCCGGGGCAGACGAGGGGCCCCGCCCGGCCGAGCGAGCCGAGCGAGCCGAGCGGCGCAGTCGCTGGGACGCCCGCCACGCCGCCGCCGCGCCGATCGAATCGGACGCCCCGAACCCGGTCCTGGTCGAGGAGGCAGAGCGCCTCGCCCCCGGCCGGGCGCTCGACCTCGGCACGGGCGACGGCCGGAATGCCGTCTGGCTCGCCCGGCGGGGCTGGCAGGTGACCGCGGTCGACTTCTCGCCGGTTGCCCTCGCCCGCGCCCGGGAGCTGGCCGAAGCGGCCGGGGCGAACGTCGACTGGCGCCTGGCCGACCTGGTCGAGTTCGAACCCCCGCCCGGGGCCTTCGATCTCGTCACCCTCTTCTTCGTCCACCTCCCGCCGGACGAACGGCGAGCGGTCCATGCCGCGGCCGCCGCGGCTGTCGCCCCGGGCGGGGTCCTGCTCGTCGTCGGCCACGACCGCTCGAACCTCGGCCAGGGGGTCGGCGGACCTCAGGACCCGGCTGTCCTCTTCACCCCGGCCGAGATCGCCGCCGAGTTCCCCGGCCTGATCATCGAGCGGGCCGAGGTGATCCGTCGACCGGGCAGGGGCGAGAGCGGGCCGATCGACGCGGTCGTGCGCGCGGTCCGGCCGGGTCGCTGACGGCCGCCCGCGCCCTGAGCGCGTCCGCGCAGGTTTGACGCTCGTTCGAGCGCTGTGCGATAGTCGGCCGGTCTCCATCGTCTCCCGGGGGATCGACGCTCCGCAGGTCCGTCCCCCTCGATCCTTCGTTCCTGGAGTGGGCACCCGTGGTCAGCTCCGCTGCGCCGGCGATCGCGCCGGACACGTCGCCGGGGGGATCGCCGCTGCTCGACGTGCGCGGCCTCACGAAGCGCTACAGCGGCCTCGTCGCGCTCTCCGACTACTCGCTCCGCCTGGCGGCGGGCACGATCCACGGTGTCATCGGGCCGAACGGGGCGGGCAAGACGACCCTCTTCCACCTCCTGTCGGGGATGGTCCGGCCGTCGGCCGGCACGATCCACCTCCAGGGGGTCGAGATCACCCACCTGCCCCCGCACCGGGTCGCCCGGCTCGGGATCGCCCGCACGTTCCAGAACATCCGGCTCTTCGGCGACATGTCGGTGATCGACAACGTGAAGGTCGGCGTCCAGCAGCGCCTGCCGGTCTCGCTCTGGTCGACGATCACGACCGGGCCGTCGTTCCGCCGCCGGGAGGACGAGGTGACCGCCCGGGCGACCGAGCTGCTCGACCTCGTCGGCCTCGCCGACCGGGCCGGCCGGATCGCCCGCAGCCTGCCCTACGGCGACCAGCGCCGACTCGAGATCGCCCGCGCCGTGGCGGTCGATCCGAAGGTGCTCCTGCTCGACGAGCCGAACGCGGGCATGAACCCGTCCGAGACCGGCGAACTCCTCGCCCTGATCCGGCGACTGCGCGACGAGCTCGGGATCACGATCATCCTCGTCGCCCACGACATCCCGCTGGTCATGAACCTGTGCGAGCGGATCCAGGTCCTCAACTACGGGGTCCTGATCGCCGACGGGGAGCCGGCGACGGTGCGGGCCGACCCGGACGTGATCGCGGCCTACCTGGGCCAGGCAAAGCATGCTTGAGCTCGACGACCTCCACGTCCACTACGGCAACATCCGGGCCCTCGAGGGCGTCTCGCTGCGCGTCGCCGAGGGCGAGCTGGTGGCGATCATCGGCTCGAACGGGGCCGGCAAGTCGACCACGCTCAAGACGATCTCCGGGCTCCTCCGGCCGAGCCGGGGCACGATCCGCTACCAGGGCGTCCCGATCGAGCGCGCCGCGACCGACCAGATCGTCCGGCTGGGGATCTCGCACTGCCCGGAGGGCCGACGGATCTTCGGCCGCCTGACGGTGCGCGAGAACCTGATCCTGGGCGGCATCCAGCGTTCACCGGCCGAGGTCCGGGCCGACCTGGAGATGGTCGGCGAGCTCTTCCCGCGCCTCCGGGAGCGGATGAACCAGGCCGGCGGGACCCTCTCGGGCGGCGAGCAGCAGATGCTCGCGATCGCCCGGGCGCTGATGAGCCGGCCCCGGCTGCTCCTGCTCGACGAACCCTCGCTCGGCCTGGCGCCGATCATGGTCGAACGGATCTTCGCCGTCGTCGAGGACCTCAAGCGCCAGGGCCTGACGATCCTGCTCGTCGAGCAGAACGTCCACCACGCGCTCGACGTCGCCGACCGGGCGTACGTCATGGAGACCGGCCGGATCACCCACGAGGGACCGGCCGCCGCCCTGCGCCACGACCCCCAGGTCGAGCGCTCGTACCTGGGCCACTGAGCGATGGGCGAGTACTTCCTCCAGCAGGTCGCAAACGCGCTGAGCGCGGGCAGCCTGTACGCCCTGATGGCCGTCGGGCTGGCGATGATCTTCGGCATCCTGCGCCTGATCAACTTCGCCCACGGCGACCTGATGATGATCGGCGCCTACCTGGCCGCCTTCTCGCTCTTCGCGGGCCTGCCGCTCCCGGCCGCGATCGTCACGACCCTGGCCGGCACGATCGTCGTCGGCCTGCTCATGGAGCGGATCGCCTACCGGCCGATCCGGGGCGGGCCGGACGTGGCGATGCTCCTCACCTCGTTCGCGGTCGGCCAGATCCTGCAGAACGGGACCCTGCTCGTGAGCCGCCTCGGCGGACAGCCGGTCCAGATCGCGTTCCCCGCCCCGGAGCTGCTCAACGGCGTCGTGGCGATCGGGACGCTGACGGTACCCAAGGTGAACGTGGTCAGCTTCTTCACCGGCGTCGTCCTCCTCGTCCTGCTCACGCTGTTCGTCACCCGCACCCGCCTCGGGCTCTCGATGCACGCCGCGGCCGAGGACCTGCCGGCGGCCCAGCTGATGGGGATCAAGGTGAACCGGGTGGTCGCCACCGCCTTCGCGATCGCCTCCGGGCTGGCGGCGGTGGCCGGCTTCCTGTACGCCACCCAGGCCGGCCAGATCAACCCGTACCTCGGCTTCACGCCCGTCCTCAAGGCGTTCATCGCCGCCGTCATCGGCGGCTTCGGGAGCATCTCGGGAGCCGCGATCGGGGCCTACGCGCTCGGCTTCCTCGAGGTGATCCCGACCGCCCTGGCCGGGATCGCCGACATCCTGCCCCCGGGCTCGGTCTCGCCAGGCGTCCATGACCTGCTCGCCCAGCTCCTGCCGAGCGGCCTGGCGAGCTACCGCGACGCGTTCGTCTTCGTCTTCCTGATCCTGATGCTCCTCTTCCGTCCGAACGGGATCCTCGGCGGACGGGCCCGCGAGGAGGCGCCATGAGCCGCTTGTCCCGCTCCGCCGGCCCGCTCGTCGCGATCGTCGGGCTCAGCCTCGTCCTGGCCGTTCTCGACGCCTCCGGGCTGGCCTTCTGGCAGGGGCTGGTGATCAACTTCGCGATCTTCGTCATCCTCGTCGTCAGCCTGAACCTGGCCTCCGGCTTCACCGGTGTCTTCTCCCTCGGCCACATCGGGTTCATGGCCCTCGGCGCGTACATCTCGGCGATCCTGACCCTGCCGCTCCGGGAGAAGGGCGACTATTTGCCGAACCTCCCGTCGTGGCTGGCCGGCGTCCACCTCGACCAGTTCGTCGGTCCGCTGCCCATCGGCTGGCTGGCCGCGACGATCATCGCCGGGCTGCTCGTCGCGTTCGTCGCCTTCCTTGTCGGCGCGGTCCTGATGCGCCTGTCGGGCCACTTCGTGGCCGTGGCGACGCTCGGCTTCCTGGTGATCGTGCGGGTGATCCTGTTCAACGCCGACGACTTCACGCGCGGCTCGCGGACGTTCTCGAACGTCACCCCGTACACGAACCTGTGGTGGGCCTGGGCCTGGGCGATCCTGGTCGTGTACGTCGTCTGGCGCCTGAAGCGTTCACCGTACGGTCGCGACATGTTCGCCCAGCGCGAGGACCGCTGGGCGGCGATGTCGGTCGGGATCTCCGTCCTCCGTCCGCGCCTGCTGGCGTTCGTCGTGAGCGCCTTCTTCACCGCCGTCGCGGGCTCGCTCTACGCCCACTTCATCACCTCGTTCTCGCCGACGGTCTTCTACTTCGACCTCACGTTCCGGGTGATCACGATGCTCGTCGTGGGCGGGATGGGATCGGTCAGCGGCTCGATCGTCGGGACCGCCGCGGTGCTCGCCCTGGCCGAGGGGCTGCGCCGGATCGAGGACGTGACCCTGCTCTACGGCCTGAGCGGGATCCTCCTGGCGGTCTTCTTCATCCTGGTGATCATCTTCCGGCCCGACGGGATCCTCGGCCAGCGCGAGCTCTCGTTCGAGCGCCTGCTCGCCCGCCGCCGGAGCGCACCGGAGCCGGCCGCCGGGACGAGCCCCGACTGACGCCCGCGCGGCGTCGAGCCGATGGCGCCGGCGTCGAGCCGATGGCGCCGGCGAACGGCGGGGGCGCCGGCGAACGGCAAGCCCCGACTGACGGCGGAGCCCGCCCCCGAGATCCTCGGGAACGGGCTCCGGGCCGCTGCTCGCGGGGTTCCGGGCCGGGCGCCACCCACCCGGCCCCGGCTCCTGCCCTTACGGGGCGGGGACCTTCTCCGGCACGACCTCCGCGCCGAGGGTGAACTTGCCGTCCTTGACGGCGATGATCGTGACACCCTTGCGCGGGACGTGCGAGTCGGCGCTGAAGGTGATCGAACCGGTGATCCCCGGGAAGTCCTTCGTCGCCTCGATCGCGGCCTTGAGGGCCTTCGCGTCCATCGAGCCGGCCCGCTTGATCGCGTCGACGAGCAGGTAGACGGTGTCGTAGCCGAGGGCCGCGAACGCGTTCTCCGGATCGTGCCCGTATTCCTTGTTGTAGGCGGCGATGAACTTCTTGATCCCGTCGGTGCCGCCGGTGGCGTCCATCAGGGCGTGGGTCGAGAAGTAGACGTTGTCCGCGGCCGGGCCGGCGACGCTCACCAGGTCGGGCGTGTCGTAGCCGTCGCCACCGACGACCGGGCCGGTGATCCCGGCGTCACGCATCTGCTTGACGAGCGGGCCGACGTTGTAGGGCATCGCCGCGACGTAGTAGAAGTCCGGCTGCGGCGAGAGGGCCTTGATCTTGGCGATCTGGGCCGAGAAGTCGGTCGCCTTGTCGTCGTACGAGTCCTCGAGGACGATCGTCCCGCCGGCCTCGGTGAAGCGGGCCTTGAAGTAGGCGCCCAGGAGCGTGGTGTACTCGACGCCCTTGTCCCAGAGCAGGTAGGCGTTCTGGCCGAAGTTCTTGAGCGCGTACTCGGCCCCGGCTGCTGCCTGGACGTTGTCGCCGAAGGCGGCCAGGAACATCATGTCGCCGACCTGGGAGGGGATCTTGGGCGAGGTCGCCCCGACGGTGATGAACGGGATCCCGGCGGCCTGGAAGGTGGGACCGGACGCGAGCACCGAGTCGGTGTCCGTGTAGCCGATCATCGCCTGGACCTTGTCCTGCTCCACGAACTGCTTCGCGGTCTGGGCGGTGACGTCCATCTTGTACTGGCTGTCGTGGACGATGAAGTCGATCTGCTTGCCCAGGACCCCGCCCGCGGCGTTGATCTCCTTGACGGCCAGCTTGGCACCGTTCGCCGCCGGCAGGTCGAGCGCCGACTCGTCGCCGGTGAGGGCGAACCCGCCCCCGATCTTGATCGTGTCTCCGCCACCGCCGCCGCTGCAGGCGGCCAGGGCCAGGCCCGCGACGAGGGCAACCGCTGCCAGTTTTCTCAACATGCGCTCCTCCTGCCTCTCCTGCGCGTCCCCCTCTGCGCGCCGCGTCCCCCAAACTGCGCCCAGAGAGTAGCGCACCCGGCGGGTGTCCGACATCCGCCTCGAGCGCGGCGCCCAGTCGTCAGCCGGTGCTCGAGGGCGGGGGCCCGACGGGCGGGGGTCGGCGGCGGCTCGCCGGCCGGGGCTCGCCGGCCGGGGCCGGGAACCGCGGGGGTCAGGCCGGCGCCGGGAGGCCGTAGACGCGGCGGGCGTTCTCCGCGCAGACGAGCCTGATCACCCGCTCCGCGTCGTCCAGGGACCAGTCGTCGCGCGCCACCCACTCGCCGATCACCCGGGCCATCCCCCGCCGGAAGAGCCAGCTGCCGAGGAGGTGGAGTTCGGGGATGCCCCAGGCGTCGGACGAGAAGAGGACCTTCGTGAACGGCGCCAGCTCGAGCGACTCGGCGATCACCTGCGGGCTCCGGGCGCCGGTGTAGTTGATCGCCAGCCCGACGTCGATGAAGACGTGCGGGTACATCTGGGCCAGGTAGCCGGCCTGGCGCTGGAACGGGTAGGTGTGGAGGAGGAGGACCGGGCAGGTCCGCTCGGTCGCACGCAGGAAGTCCGACAGGAGGAGCGGGTCGGAACGATGCAGGTCGAGGTCCGGGTCCCCGTAGCCGGTGTGGACCTGGAGCGGCTTGCCGGTCGAGGCGCCCTCCCAGAGCACGAACCGGAGCAGGACCGGGTCGACGAGGCGCACCCTGGCGCCCGATTCGATCGCCCGCAGCCAGGCGCCGGCATGGTCGACGACCTCCCCGGCCGACGGGGGCGCGGGGTCGAAGTCGAGCCCGATCCGGTAGGCGATGATCGACTTCAGCCCGACCGCCGACGCGGCCTCGGCCTCGAGGGCGGTGCGGAACGCGTTCGCGAAGCCGGCCGCGTCGACGCCCGAGCGGGCCACCCGCTCGGCGAGACCCTCGAGCCGGACGATCGTGTCGACGGGGGCGCCGGCGAGGCGTCCGAGCTGGTCGAGGTCGAGCAGCTCCTCGGCCCGGTAGCCGGTGTCGACGAGCAGCCGCTCGAAGCCCGCGGGCGGGAGCAGGCGCGCGGCGACCTCCTCGTTGGCCAGGCCGAGCCGGTGCTCGAGGTACGCCTCGGCCGGCACGTGGGCGGGCAGGCCCAGGAGCGGGGCGCACCAGCGCCGGGCGGCGAGCATCACCTGGGTCTCCGCCCCGGCCGCGTCGGCCGCCGCCTGGCGGTCCGACTCGCTGACCATCAGCCGGAACTCGGCCGCGGTCAGCGTCCCGCGGGCGAGGCTGTGGGTGTGATGGTCGACGAGGGTCGCACCGGCGAGCAGCTCGTTGACCGCAGGGTGCGGGCCGTCGGTCACGGCGAGACTGGTCATCGCGGGCGCCACGCGACCTCCTTCGGGCAACCTGCCTGTTCGAGCGCAGGCTCAGGGGACGAGGGCGAGGACGCGGGCCGGGCTGCCCGAGCCGTCGACGAGCTTCAGGACGCCGACGACGACCCACGCTCCGAGCGGCGGCAGCTGGCCCAGGTTCATCAGGCCCTCGAGGTGCCAGACGCCCCGCGGGTGGCTGATCTGGCGGTGGACGACGAAGTCGGTGGCGACGCCCGGATCGATCCCCAGGGTGTCGACCCCGAGGCCGACTGCGCCGCGTTCCTGGACCAGGAAGCGCGCCGCGTCCGGCCCGAAGCCGGGGAACCGGAGCGGTCCCGGGGCGCCGGCATAGCGCGCCGGATCGGTGTTGAACTCCTCCCAGCCGGTCCGCAGGAAGACCGCCGCCCCGTCCGGGATCCGGCCGTGGCGCGCCTCGAAATCGTGGACCTGCTCGAGGGTGAGGATCGCGTCGGGGTTCCCGGCGCAGGCGTCGCTGATGTCGATCACGGCGAGCGGGCGGACGAGCCGACCGGCCTCGATCTGGTCGACGCTCTGGGTCCCCTCGACCATGTGGCAGGGAGCGTCGAAGTGGGTCCCGGAGTGCTCCATGAACGAGACCTTCCGGTTGTAGAACCCGTCATGGGCCACGGTCAGGATCGTCTCGGCCGTCGGAGCCGGGGCACCGGGCCACATGACGGTCTCCGAGGAGAGCGGCTGGGTAAGGTCGACCACGCGCATGCCGTCGATCATCGGTTCCTCCTTTGTCGGTCGCCGACCATGATGGGCACTCGCCGGCCGGCTTGGCAAGGCGACCGCCGCGACGGCCCGACGGCCGCGACGACGGCCCGACGGCCGCGACGGCCGCGACGGCGGCGACGGCCGGACAGGCCCCGGGAACGGGAACCCTCCGGCAGTCGGGCGCCTCAGAAGACGCGCAGGTGGGCGAGCCGGGCCTGGTCCGGGGTCATCGCCTCGAACGCCTCGAGCTCGGCGGTCCGGACGGCGACGAGCCCCCGCCCGAGCAGGTCGCCCAGGGCCGGGAAGAGGACCGGGTCGGCCTGGAGGTTCGCGAGCGCCTCGCGGAGCGACGACGGCAGAGGCCGGATCCCCGACCGGCGCTGCTCCTCGGGCGTCATCCGGGACGGGTCCTTCATGGCCGGCTCGGGCGGCTCGATCCCGCGCCGGATCCCGTCCAGCCCGGCCAGGATCAGGCCGCCGAGGGCGAGGTACGGGTTGCAGCTCGGGTCGCAGGCCTTGAGCTCGATGTTCGTCGATTCCATCTCCCGGCCCCGGAAGGGCGAGGCGACGCGGACCGAGCACTCCCGGTTGTCGAGCCCCCAGGAGACGGTCGAGCCCGCCCAGGCCCGGGGCTGGAGGCGCTCATACGAGTTGAAGCTCGGGCAGGTGAGCGCGACGAGCGCCGGCAGGTGGTCGAGGACGCCGGCGACGAAGTGGCGGCCGATCGGCGAGAGGAGGCGCCCGCCCGCGTCCGGGTCGTAGAGGAGGTTCTGCGTGCCGTCGCTCGACCAGAGGCTGAAGTGGACGTGGGCCCCCGAACCGACCCCGTCGGCGAACGGCTTGGCCGCGAACGAGGCGATCAGGTCGTGCTGGACCTCGGCGACCCCCCGGACGGTGTCGCGGAACTTGAGCTGGTTGTCCGCGGCCCGCAGGGCGTCCGCGTAGCGGATCGCGATTTCCTGCTGGCCGGGACCGTACTCGTTGATCGCCTGCTCCACCTCGAGCCCCTGGGCCTCGAGGGCGGAGACGATGTCGTCGATCACGTGGGCGACCCGATCCATCCCCGCCGACGAGTAGACGGGGCCGTCGCCATACGGCCGGACGCTGCCGTCGACCTCCTCGGCCAGGTAGAACTCGTTCTCGAAGGCGGCCATCACCCGGATCCCCTCGCCGGCCGCGGCGGCGATCGCGCGCTTCAGGAAGCTCCGCGTGCAGCCGCCCCAGTCGACCCAGTCGTGGCCGAGCTGGTCGCACAGCAGGCTGGCCGTCCGGGGCACCCAGTCGAGCCGGCTGTACGTCCCGGGGTCGGGCACGATCCGGATCTCGCCGACCGGCTCCATGCCCGCGATCGGCACGAACTGCTCGAGCATGTTGATCGCGTTCTGGGCGCGGGTCAGCCCGACCCCGCCGCGCATCCGCGCCGCCAGCCGGTCGACGTGGACGTTCTTGCCCCGGATGACGCCCGACGGGTCGCAGTACAGGAACCGGACAAGCCGGACGCCATCCTCCTTCGCCCGAGCCACGACATCCTCGACCGTTTCGCCCATCTCACCCTCACGCTCGCCGAACCGACGTTCCACGGCCCACCACGACACCCCCGCGACAGCCCCCTGCCGACAAGCAGCCGCGGTCGGCGGCTGCCCGTCCCGATCCCCACTCTACGGCGTGGGCGGAGCGGCTGCCACCCGGGGGCGCGCCGCAGGAGCACGCGCCGCAGGAGCGCGCGCTGCCGACCGCCGGCGGCCGCGACCCACCGACGGCCGCGACCACCGACCGGCCGCCGTGGGGCAGGGTTCGGTCATAATCGGTCCCGGGCATCGCGCCGACCGGGAAGCGTCCCGGAGCGCCCCGAAGCCCCGGGCAGTTCGAGAGGGTCGAGAGGATGGGTCCGCGTGGTTGACGAGCCGGTCCTCTTCCTGCCCGAGGAGCTCGGCGAGGAGCTGACCGCCGCCGGCCACGACCTGCCCGAGCGACGCGCCGTTCACCCCCGGAACCGGCTGAACGAGCTGACCGGCGAGGAATGGCTGTACTTCACGAAGTCGGTCCTCCAGACGAGCTACCCGTCCGTCTTCGGCCACCGGCTGCGCAAGGCCCACGGGGCGAACAAGCCGCCCCAGCTGATGGCCCTCCTGGTCGAGTTCTTCACCACCCGCTCGGGGCGCGTTCTCGACCCGTTCGCCGGGGTCGGCGGGACGCTGATCGGGGCATCGATCGCCCGCCCGGCGCCCCGCGCCTGCGTCGGCATCGACGTCTCCGCCGAGTGGGCGGAGATCTACCGCCGGGTGCTCGTCGAGCACCCGGACCTGGCGCCCCAGTCGATGATCGTCGGGGACTGCATCGCGGTCATGGACGACTGGCTCGCCGGGCGGGCGGTGATCGCCACCGACGGCCAGCCGGTGAGCGCCTCGGAGGCGGCCCCGTTCGACTTCATCGCCACCGACCCGCCGTACAACATCCACCTCCGCCAGACGATGAGCGGCGCGGGCGGGGCGGGCTACGCGACGCGCTTCGCGAACCGCCGGTCGGACTACAACATGCGCTCGGACCACCCGGGCGACCTGGCCAACCTGCCCGACTTCGAGTCGTACCTGGCGGCGATGGAGCAGGTCCTCGCCCGCTGCTTCCGGCTCCTCCGCCCGACGAAGTACCTGGCCCTGATCGTGCGCAACGCCTACCAGGGCGGCGAGTACCTGTTCACCCACGCCGAGCTCGCCCGCCGGGCGAAGCAGGTCGGCTTCGTGCCCAAGGGCGAGATCGTCTGGTTCCAGGCCGGGACGCGGCTGCGGCCGTACGGCTACCCGAGCAGCTACGTCCCGAACATCAGCCACCAGTTCATCCTCGTCCTCCAGCGCCCGGCCGCCTGACTCCTGCCCGGTCCCGGGGCGGGGGGCACCGCCCCTGGCCCGGCGGCTTCGCGCTTGAGGCGCACGTCTCGTCCGGCGATGCAAATGCTTCTTCGCAGCGCCCGCTGTGTTATCTACAGTGGGCAACCTCTTCCCCAACCCCATCGCTCATTGCCCGGAGTCGGCTTGACGTGCTTGCCCACGAGATCGCCAGCCAGGTTGCCCGGTCCCCCGAGCCGCTCTTCGCCGCCGCGCTCGATGGCGAGGTGGTGACCTGGAACCCGGCCGTGCGGGCGCTGACGGGTATCCGGGAGACGGATGCGCTCGGGCGCAGGTGCTGGGACGTCGTGGGGGCCGTCGGTGCGGACGGCTCGCCGGTCTGCAGCCCCTCGTGCCCGTTCCTGGCGGCGGCCAG
>Ga0334722_10001506_pt1 | contig 28941 bp, 45 predicted proteins | sample C3_bottom_MG_FD_207210 | JGI IMG/M metagenome (GOLD analysis project Ga0334722, IMG submission 207210) | Sediment microbial communities from Yellowstone Lake, YNP, Wyoming, USA - C3_bottom | ecosystem: Environmental > Aquatic > Freshwater > Lake > Sediment | place: USA: Wyoming | collected... | reverse complement strand
GGGATAGCCTGTGGAGATGCTGGGTCGTTAACTAGGTCGATGAAGCAGGAAACACTAGGCTCTGAGTCTCGATGTTCAGAGATGCAACTTAGAATCCCCCGGCTTTAGCCGTGGGGAGTATGTCAAAAATTCTTCTATCATTATCCGGATTGGGATTCAACCCACACTCTGCAGCAGATTGTCGAAGCTCCAATTTTAGCGGAAGCTTTGGATCGGTTTTATCATTGGGATGAAGATTCTGAACCTCGGATCAAAGAAATTGTCATTGAAAGCATTCAGAAAAAAACCTGGTTAGGTTGGAAGGAACTATAATGGGAATTGATTATAGTCAAGAAATTATCGTTGGATATCGAATCTTAGAAAAGGATTTAGATGAAGCCTTTGTTAAAATATTAGCTCCGGAAGCTTATCGCTACGAGGACCGTTTTGATTCTAAAACCGGTGCCAAGTTGCAGCCTGAGAAAATTCTGGCCAAGCCCTCCATTCGACAATATTTGTTCGAAGGCGTGGATGTTACAGAGAAGGTTGAAGATGATACTGATGCTTTGGCGTCTTTGGTCGCTGAAAGCTGCAAATCTGAATATTATGCGGCTGGGGATTATATGTGCGGTGATAAATATTATTACTTTTATCCAAAAATTAATTCGGTGGGTGGTTCTGAAGATCAAGGTCGAGTTTGTTTTGGATCCAGTCTCGATTATCAAGACGCGGTCGATCAGCACTTTAAAATGATGCAAATCGGACTCCAATTGAAGGCATTAAAACTTAATATCGAGGGCCCTCATATTTGGAACGCTGTCACTATTAGTTAGGAACCCATGACTCAACGAAAAAGTGAAGAATTTCTCTATTATTTTGGAATTGATGTTTATCCGAAACAAGATTTAGCCCGAACTGGCGAAGCTCTCCGAAGTCAATTATTGCAATCTTCGTCTGAGTCGATCTTACGAGAGCGCGAAAAACATCGGTGGACTCGGATTTTATTTGAAGGGGGAGACGTCGATCGAGCCGGATCTTATTTCCCAATTAAACTCTTTACCACTCCCGGATGGTTTCAAGATATTTTTGATGAGCATCATTGTGCCTCCGATTTCGATGATCTGCGTGTCATAGAAGCGGCTTTGGTAATCTTACATCAACGCCGAGAAGAAAAAATTGATGCCGCTCGGGATGCTATTTCTCGGGAACTCAAGAATAATCCTAATGATAATAGCCCTTGGTATTATCGGGATGAACACATTTCGGGTTTAGAGAGCAATATTGAGGGTCTCAAAAATTTGGATCGAGAATCTTTATTAGAGCGAAGGGCCGTTTTTAAAACCATTGGATTACTTTTGGACCACGAGCCACAGCCTTCGGAACTCAAAACTCTGATGAGTGAAACTCGTGATTATTTTTGGAAAAATGATGAGTCTCGAAAAATTATTCAACTCATAGATTACAAAGGTCCTGAATTAGAGACCGATTTGGATCAACTCATCGGATTTCGTCTCATTACCCAAAAAATTGTGGAGTGGAATGAAAGCCTCGGTTCACAAGTCACTACCAACTTGGAGACGGAATAATGGAGCCCGATTATCCTGACATTTCTAAATTTAAAGGCATGAAATATCGAATGCTTGTTAATGGAGAGGCTCACTGGTATTCCATCTTTCAAGCTGGCGTTGTTTTCGATTCTAATTGGTGTCGAGTGGAAATTGGTGGAACCGTCTTGGAGCCCGATAGTGAGGTGGAACGGCCTATTACCGCGAAGGAGCGTTCAATTATTTCTGAAATCGCTGATGAATATTCTGGAAGTAAGTAATGGGCGAATGTTATCTTTGTAAATTACAATCAAACGAACTCCCTTTATGCCAAGATTGCGGTCGAAAGTATTGCGACAAGTGCTTTGATACTCCGTGTCATGACTTGTGCCTCCAAACACAATATCATTTTACAGCCAAAGAATGTCCTCATTGGCCTCAAGCCCGAGGTAACAATGCATCAAATTCATCTGGATGAAGTTCGTCAATTAAAGGCTCGACTTCGAGAAATTAATCGAATCCCTCTTTCTGAGATCCAATGGCTTGATGCAGAGGGGAAGATCGTTAATGTTGATCCCAAGGATCTTAAATTTTGGAAATTTACCGGGCTTAATAATGCTGATTTCGTGGAAACGATTATCGATGGGGAAAAAAGTCCTTGGGTGAAGCTACCGGATGAACCAAATGTCGGCTAATTTGGTCGAATGCCAGTTTCGATGTTTTAATGGCAATGAGATTATTTGTGTATCTCTTAAACAATTAACTTTTGAAGCGGCCCAAGAAACTGCTTATGATGATTATGGAATCTTCGTTAGTTTTCAATGTAATGGATGTGGTCAAAAGCATCAGGTAAGATTAGCCCCGGACGAGGAAACAAATGGATAAGATAAAGGTTGAACAAAATTTTTTGGATATGATGCGAAAGCTCGAAATAGAACTCACTTATGATGAGCCAACAAAAAAAGTTCATGCTAGCCTCTTTTTAAGAATGGCGCACGGTTTAATGGAATTAAGTCACGATTCTGTTGAAATTAAATAAGGCTGCGCAGGTTTGCGGTAGTACGTAAATCCTAGGCTCACGACTAGGTGGTATGACCTTGGTTCAATTCCGGGGGCAGCCAATGACAAACCATATTATTAGTACCCATCAATTCAGTGATCGACAAGCACTTCTAGAACTTTTTAGGAAGGCTGATGCTTGTAAAAGGGGTGATTATCAATTAATTCCCTGGGGTGGCCATTTCATCCATAGTAATTATGTCTTTTTCGTTCTTTTTTACGAACCAAGCACTCGAACCCGATTTAGTTTTGAAACTGCCATCTTAAAATTAGGCGGTCAAGTTGTTAGTTCTGAAAGCGCCGCTCAATTTTCTTCCGCCATTAAAGGCGAATCTTTAGAAGATACCATTCGAGTTTTAGCTGAATATCAGCCGACAGCCATTATTCTTCGTCATCCAGTCCGTGGAGCCGCCGAGCGTGCAGTTCATGCCTTACCACCAGATTCAGGAATTTCAATTATTAATGCGGGTGATGGGGATGGTCAACATCCAACTCAGTCGATTTTGGATGCTTATACTATTTTTAAAGAAGTGGACCGCTTAGATAACTTGCAAATTGCCTTAGTGGGTGATTGCAAATACTCTAGAACTATTCATTCTTTAATTCATCTTCTGAAATACAGTCAGAAAATAACTTTTCATCTAGTAGCCCCAAAGGAATTAACTTTACCGCAAGAATATTTGGATATTTTGAATGTTTATAGAATTCCTTACATTTCTTATCAAGATGTTCGGATGTTGCCTAAAGATATTGATATCGTTTATGCAACTCGAATTCAAACTGAGCGTTTAGAAAAAAATAAGCCCTATCGATGGACTGAGGATTGGATTAATTGTCGTATCGATACTGAGTGGGCTGAGACTTTAAAACCGGAAGCTCGAATTCTTCATCCATTGCCGAGAATTGGAGAAATAAATCCTAATCTCGATGGAAATCCTCGGGCCGCTTATTTTCGACAAGCTGGCAATGGATTACCAATTCGAATGGCTTTATTATCAGAAATTACTAAGTTCCCCTATCCATATTGTGAGCCTTTTCTTTATATTAATAAACCATGATTGATTGGGAGATGATTATCACGGATTAGTTTAAAATGGGATAATGAAATATCGTCGAAACATCGAAGGATTCCTTCCAGACTATATTGTTTATCAATCTGACACTTGGTCCCTTTCTGATGGGATTGATCCAGCGAAAATTTTTGAGCAGCTTCAAGAGGGCAAAAGAATTGCGTTATTAGGTGCCTGGAACTTTTCTCGACAGGAGGCTGCTTACTTAGAACCTCGACCCACCTATTTAAAAGCCCATCCCTTAATTAAGGATCTGAGTCGGTACGGTCCAAAAGTCGAGGAATCTTTTTACAAAGTTTCTCTTATTATGCGTATCGATCTTCAACAAGCATTTTATGAAATTTTGGGATCCTATTTAGAAACAATGGAATTGCCATCATGGCCACTTTCTGAAATGACCTCATTTTGGGAAAAACTCTTGGCTAATGGAGAAATTCTTGAATGTCTTAAGAAAACTGGATTGAGTAGTCCAGATTTTAAAATTTCCCCAGTCACGATACTTTATCGTGAAGTTTTAGTAGCATTTCCTACTAGTTCCGCGATGGTCGGTCTAATTGAAATTTTACGTCAGCAAGGTGAAAATACTATGGATGATTATTTTGAGATTTATTCGGATTGCCTCAGTTCTCTTTTTGACAAATATTTAGGACGAGCCCCCAATCAGTGATGTTAGAATATTAGGCCGAGACCCAATCAGTGATGTTAGAATATTAGGCCGAGCCCCAATCAGTGATGTTAGAATATTAACATGGCACAGACTCCAATTACCGATGTTTATCATTATTTACAATTGCAAATGCCGGAATACCTAGATGCCGTCAACTTTTGTTTAGTCGCCGGTAATCTGAGAACTGGAACTTTAATCTCTCCTTACAAGGATCCATCTTGTGCCTATCGACCTGTTTCCGAAAAGATTTTGGGTTATGCTATCTCTAATTTTCCGCAAATTACAATGCAACGATTTGGGGATTCTAATTTAGTGTATCATCGTTCCCAGCAAATCCGAGTTAATCAGTTACCTACGAATCTTCATCATCAAAATTTAACTCCAATTCAAAGTCAAACTTTGGGAAAGATTTTAAATTATTTTTGTCCTGGTGACACGGGTGGCTATCATAAAATTGAATATCAAGTTCCCAATCCATGGAGTCACAAACCTAATGGTTTTTTTGGACAAGCATGTAAAAATATTGATCAACCGCTTAAGAATCAAATGATTTCTTATGGACACCAAGTTCAGCAATTTTTTGAAGATCATGATTTAGATTTTGATCTAACATTGAAGATTTCTCATTTTGAACATCAAAATAACGCTGCTCATGAAGTTATTGATGACGAATATACTTTTTAATAAGCATTCTAGATTGCATTGTTTAAATTGTTAGGTAAGCTATTCCTTGGGAGGTTCTATGGGTGCGAGTTATCATGCTTATGCGGTGATCGGGATTAAATTATCTAAAAACGAGCTATTTAAGCCGAAGCGATATAAAGCATTCGAACACAATTATCCAGATGATTGGTCTCATGATCCTAAAAGTGGCCGAGATCTCTGGAAATCGTATCCAGCCTGTATTTTGGAAGGTGTCAAGGAAATTGACGGAGAAATTGCTCCTGGAATTCAAGGAGTATCGCAGGGAACTGATAGTGGTCCTTACTATCTAGGTTTGGTAGCAGGAGTTAATCAGTATGATGCTGATGGTTTTCTTAAATTAGATGATAAGATTAAAAATTTCGAAGAACTAAAGAAACGTCTGGAATATTATTTAAAACCCTACGACCTTTGGTTACCAGAACGTTTCGGGATCTATGCCGTCTTTTATTGCGCCTACTAACGATAATAACGACGATATTGACTTTCTCGTAATAAAGCTCGAATCGGATACATTCCAGCCTCATCATTGTCCCATTCGACAATAGCTTTGAGTTTCCCTGCTTTTTCCGAAAGTTTAATTACTTTTCCACGAAGTTTCGGATTGGCGGCTAAAATAACTCGCATTCCTTCCTTCGGATTTTCTATTAAGAGACTGGATGGAATCGCGATATAGCGATCCGCGTCGTCCTTTGCTAGATTTTGAGCTTCACCTTCGGCTTCTTCTTGAGTTTTTGGAGAATCTGGGTCAATTACTTTTTGTTCTACTAAATCAAAAACGGTCCACTCGATTTCGCTACCTTCTGGCAAGTCCTGAGCTTCCCTCCAATGCTTTTGATTATGACCTTCGATACAATTTTTACAAATATCTTTGCTACAATGCTCACAAACTTCTTTGCAATCTTTACAAATAGTTTGCTGGCAATCCACGCATTCTTGAATGCAATCGTTACAGATTTTTTCCCCGCAAAGATTACAGTCCTCAACATGCTCTCCGCACATTTGTTCTTGGCAAGCGTGACAAGTCGTCAAACCACATTCTTCACAAACTTTATTGTCGCAAGCGCCACCAGGGCCTTTGATCGGGCATTCGGTTAAATGCTCTGAACACGTTGCATGCCCACAATCATGACATTCTTCCGTGTGATCATCACATAGGATTTTATCGCAAATATGGCATTCATTCTTGCAATTATCACAAAGTGGAGCATGACACTCAGAGGCTGAGCAACCGCATTCTTTATTAGGACAAACTAAAGTTTTGCATTGAGAACATTCTTTTGCACAAGATTTATGACCAAAATCTGTTTCTTTGCAATAATAATTTCCACAACTCTCGCATTCTTCGACACAATCATTGCAGAATTTTTTGTTGCAATAATAACAAACCGTCGCACAATCGTTGTTATCATGAAATTTTAGATTACAAGAAGTACATTTAATTATTTCTTGGGGTGGAGTGTAATGCTGAGTGCAAGTAGGTCTTAAACAACGATAACCATTACAGATATTACAAGATTCAGTACAGCAGATGGGCAAATTGCAAGCTTGAGGTTTTTGGTCTTCATCTGGGTAGGTTCCTTCGCAAACATCAATGCAAGACCCACAAGAAGCTTCAAAACATCTGGGACAGGCGACCACTGTAGTTAAACCACAGCGACAGACTCTAGCGGGTAATTTGCATTCTCGACAAGCTGCCAAGTATGCTTCATAGTCTTCCCGACTTCGGCTTAAAAGAAAGCGATGCTCTAAAAGTCGAACTTGCTCTGGATTTCTTTGAAAGCGCATAATCTATTTTAAGCTATTAACATGGATAAGGCAATCAAGCAAAAGGCTTGCCAACAGATAAAAATAATGGATACTCTTTGACATGGAACCTGATCAACCGACGATTTTGATTTACTGCGACGGTGCGGCTAGTCCTAATCCTGGAACTGGAGCATGGGCAGCGATTCTTTCTTTTCAAGAAGGCAATCCATCAGCCTATCGTGAGTTAGTGGGAGCTGTGCCGAATACTACCAATAATCGAATGGAATTAACTGCGGCTCTAGAGGGTTTACGAGCTTTGAAAAAGCCCTGTAAAGTTATTGTTCGAAGCGATTCGCAGTATCTCTGCAACGCCTTCAACAAAAAATGGATTCCCAATTGGATTAAAAAAGGTTGGAAAACGAGTCAGAATGCACCAGTCTTAAATCAAGACTTATGGGAATTTCTGATCGAACAATCTAAAAAGCATCAAATCACTTGGGAATGGGTCAAAGGTCATAGTGATGATGAGTTCAATAACCGTTGTGATGAGTTAGCGGTCGCCGCTCGAAAGAAATGGGATGAAGATCATGCAACATAGTCGATGGGCACAGGCCAAACAAGGGATTTACGCTTTAGTTAGTCGGATCGGAACCAAGAAATCTGGGAATACGAATATTGCTACTTATGGGAAGGGTGATGGCTTATCTATCAATTTATATGTCAAAACTGAGACTGGTTATCAAAATCCAGTTGCCATCGCTGCTAAGCAAGAAAACAATGAGATTATCATTATTATCAATGGCCAAGAAATGTACCGTCAGAGGTCAAGACAAAATGTTAAAATGAGGACATGAAAAAGCGATCCCGGAAAAATCCCTGCGGAAGACACTCAAGTACTAAGACTCGTAAATCATGTAAATCAAATCCCAGAAAATCGGGATTAAAGCGGCGGGGTAAGAAAAGTCTTTTGGGTGATTGCGATAAGGCTTGTGATCCAGCCTTATGCCGAATGCTTAAACCTTATCTGAGAAAACGACTCCATCGCTTTTTGCGCCGTCGATAGAGTTGATTTGTTAAAATATTAGCATGGCTTTGCGGCGATGGAACCCACTTAAAAAGGCTGCTTTTGAGACTAAACTTGGAGAATTGCAACGGGATTTTCCTGGATCTTTGGTTGATTTCGCTGCGGATATAAAACTCGATTTTAACGGGGAACATAATAGTTCTAGTCATGCTTTATACATTTTGGGCTGGTGGAAAGCACGCCTCTCTCTTCAAAAATTTTTAGCTTCCTATGATGTCAATGAGCTTATCAGTCATGGTCTGGCGGCTGATGCTCCTACTTTGGTAACTCGTCTTCAAAATAAATTTAACTTACAGGCTACTGAGCAAGCCTATCAAAATGTTGCGAGATTTTATGCTAATTATAAAATCAAAGACTATCATGATGTTAATCTAGACGCTGAGTTGCAAATCGATTACTATCATACCTTACGTCACTATGCCCAAATGGCAGCCACGCAACCTTTATTTCGACGTGCTTGGCCTCAAATCCCACCTTCAGATTTAATAAAATTCCTTCGAGAACTAGAAGCTGGGGTTCAGGATAAACGATTTTTCAAACCACAGTTTCATGATGTTTTGATTAGTTTTCCTAATGGTTATGCTTGGACAGCGGTCAGAAAAATCGATGCTGCCGATGAAGGGCGGGCTCTATCGGATTGTGGGACTCCAGAAAATACCAAATCTTTAATTTTATCTCTGAGAAAACCAATTCCTGATTCAGAATTCTATGAGCCGTTATTGCATCTGGAAATCGTTTTTCCAGTTGTCATGACGAGTGATAAATGGGTTAAAAAGGGAAATTTTGATCAACCAGGAATTATGATTCAATGCCGGGGCCGAGCCAATTCTATTCCTAAAGAAGAATATCATCCTTATATTTATCGTCTTTTGCAAGAAGATTGGGTGACACATTTATTACTTCCTGATTATCAACCTGAACGAACCTTTAAACTCGAACAATTATCGCCAGAATTAAATGCCGAACTTCAAACTCAAAAGCCTTGGCTCTATGATATTAATCTATTCTTTGAAAAATTTGGCCATAAAGCTTTTCCATCTAAGATTCAAGCTAAATTATTAGACGTGATTCAACTCCCATTATGGAAGAGTATCGAAATTATTGATGCGCCCCGGGTGAGCCCCGCTCTTCGATTCCGTGCTATCGAAGAATTGAAAAAAGAATTACAGCAGAAATTAATGGATCCGACTTCCAATCTTTTCGCCAGTTTGGCTAGAAAAGATCGAAAACAGCGCCGGCAAATTTTGAAAAGTTTAACCAGCTTTTTGTTGAAAACTAAAGATCGAGATCTAATTTATGATATTTCAAATATCTTAGAACCCTATCAACGGGGTATTAGATTTCAGTTTTTGATGGCTCGTCAAGCCTGGTTAGCCCAACATCCTAAATATTTTATTAGACTTTTCTTGGATGCCATTAAACATTCGTCACGAGACATTGCTTCGGCACATAGAGTCAAGCTACCGCTAGAAGCTGCGGAGATTCTAATAGCTTACATCAAGAGCGGGTATTATCAACCGGTAATTTATCTTCTTTTTTATGTAGGATTTGATTGCGAAAGACATTACCCTCGTAGTGACGTTCACCGGTTTCCGATCCATCGGCTGATTAATGCAACTGGTCGGCAAATGTTACGTGTCCTTCAAGTCCTTCTGACGACTTTTTATCAAAATCCTAGTTTGTTGGAACCTGATCTGTGTAAATGGATTGAACGAGATGGCCGCCATCGCGAGCGATGGTTTCCAACAGCAATTCTATTAGATAATAGAACTATTAATTTACTAACTAAGATGATGGGTACTGGAAATTATTGTCTACTCCTCTTAGTTTCCAGAATTATTCGTAATATTAGTAATATTAATAGTTATCTGTTTGAGAAACCAGAATTACGATATCAATTCCTGATTCAAGCAATTGCCAAATTGTTTATGCGAGATGATCCTAAAATTCGTGATTTAGCTTATAAGATGTTATTCAAGTTTCAATGATTCATCCTTGCTGAAATTTTGATTAGTGTTAAGCTATTAGCTGGAGTAATTTATGCCTAATATGGAAAAATGTTTAATTGTGATGGTTCTGGATCGATCCGGATCAATGTCAGCGATTCGGGAAGATATCATTGGGGGCGTCAATATATTTATTGCGGATCAAGCGAAATTTCCTGGAAAGTGTGATGTTACTTTAACCCAATTTGATACCGAATATGAAATTGTTTATCAGAATCAAGCTATTAATCTAGTTCGTCCTTTGGATCAAAATAGTTTTGTTCCTCGTGGCGGAACGGCGCTTTTAGATGCGATTGGGAAAACTATAAATAGCACCGCGACGGAACTGGTTAATCTTCCCGAAGATCAGAAACCTGGAAAGGTGTATTTTGTGATTGTGACGGACGGGGAGGAAAATAGTAGTAGAGAATTTTCCCTTGATAAAATTAAAGAAATGATTGAACATTATCGTAATTTAGGGTGGTCCTTCGTTTTCCTCGGTGCTAACATTGATGCTATTAAAGTCGCAACTTCAATTGGGATTAGTGCTGGATCTTCAATGAATTATACTTGTAGTTCTGCGGGTGTAGCGGGAACTTATGGCGCGCTTTCGAAGAAGATGGGGAGTACTCGCTCTGGACAAACAGATGAAGTGGAATTTGATGACGAGGATCGAGAGGCTTCTCAAGCCCCTTAGTCCCGTGATTTAGTTAAATACAAGTTACATTAACAAAAAAACTTAGATCTGTGGATCTAAGTTTTTTTGTTTTGGAAAAAATACTAGTTTAGACAAATTGTATATTAACAGTTCGCTTGGCATTACTAACAGTGACAGTAATACTGACATTGCCCTTATTGCCAAATCCTGGACCCACAACAAAATTAAATTTGCCATTAGTATCAAGATTTCCAATAACGGCGCTGATAAGGAATAAGCAACTAGTTTCAATCTGGACTAATTTACCTAAACCACCAGGTCCGGACCAAACTACTGTTAATTGGCGAGAATCTGAGGCAGTACTTGGAATTACCAAATTAGTTATAGGACTTCCATTATATAGAATATCAAACATAATCTTCTCCTTAGGACCAACTGGCCGTTAATATTTTTTCCGGGAGAGCATCAGCGTCAATCGCAATATTTACCTCTCCTCGTTTGAGTTCCGAACCAATAATAAATTGGAGTTGACCATTGCCATCAAAATTACCTGCGATCTTATCAATAGTCATAATCGGCGCATGAACAACTATTGCTTCTCCGAAACTGGCGAAATTGGTTCCATCTCCCATCTTATACTGTAAAGTAATGGTAGTCGCCGATTGCTGTCCTGCTGCAGTGGTAACTACCGCTGGATCTCCAAGATCCGTTCTTCCTCCGTCTTTAGTAATGATGAAATAATCAGCACAGTGGGGAACTAAAGTATCTAGGGTTGCCTTATCAGCAGTTGATAGGTCTTGATCAAAAGTAATAATAATATTAATTCCATCGGAATTAATAACCGGATTAATCCCATTGGGAAGTTGAGTTCTAATTAATTCTAGTAAATGATCTGACGCGGTTCCGGTAAACTGACCTCCCGGAATACTCGCAATTAGATAATCATATGGTTGTGGGACAGTAGTAGTCATACATTATCTCCTAATTCTATTATAATATTTTTAATCTGTGTAGATCAAGAGAGATTAATATTATTTTCCAAGTATTTTTTAATCAGATATTCTAAATAACATAGCTTCTTTATTACTTGAATCGTTTTGTGATGCATTCGAAGATGTTGGAGGGTATCTTGGTAGTTTCCATAATAAACATAGAGAGCAAAGATTTCCGCAAATTCTTCTAAAGGTTGGGAAGCGCCATATTTAGAAATAAAATTGGGATCATCAACTGAGACATTTCGGTATTCGGCATTTGGATTTCCAAAGAGTTCGGTGAAGTATCGCAATTGATCTTGAAGTTGATAATAAAAAAGGTGGCCGATTTCATGTAGTAATAGGAAGACGGAACCTTGAATCGCTAAATCGGTATTATAAGCATCTTCAAAATTGAATAATATTAATCCTTGTCTTTCTAAGCATTCGCTACTACGATTTCCGTCTATATACTTAATATCAAAGGGGATTTGCAAGTTAAGATTTTGAAGTTTTCTTTGAGCAATTTCGACGAAATCATTTTTACCTAAGTAAGTTAAAAGTTCTTGTTCGGCTTGATTGGCGTGAGAATGTGCTTCCTCATAACTCATCCCTTTTTCCATCAAGCGATATTCCTGATATTCATGATAGAGGGTTAGAATCAATTCTTGCCGATCTAAATGGGCATCTAACCAAATTTGTTGCGGCGGAATGAAACTAACGTTAGGATATTCGGTATTACCCAAACCATACACTAATGAGTGCCCTCCAGAATTATAATCCATAAAATAATCATTGCGGACCCGATCACCATCGACCAGATAGATGGCAATTTCTTCAAGTTGACCTAAATACTGTGGTAATTGTTTCAGATGATGTTTAATACCTATTAAGGCTGTAATTTGAGATAGAAGAGCATCATTAATAGCTAAGGATTGGAGCATTATTCTATGTTAACAAATTAAGCAGTTTTGATCATCGTCGTGAAGGAAGGATTACTAAGAGCTCCAAGCCGACGATCTTGAATATGTTTAAAAAAGGCCAGAATGCATTAGTAACCTGTAATCAAGGGCTTAATAGGAGTGGCTTAACTATCGCTTTAGCGATGAAACAACTGACGAATTGGGAGCCCGATAAAATTATTAACAATCTCCACAATTTTGGAGACTCCTTTTTGAGCATTACTGAGTAAAGCATTATAAGGAGCCATACTATCATCATTAGGGCAAGATAATTTCTCCGCTCCCAAATGATGATTTAAGGATGGACACTCGCTAGCGCAATAAACAACCAGATGAATAGCAGCAGCTTGAAGATCCCACGGAATCTCTCGATAGCCACTTTGCCAGATAGTTCCCTTAGTTTCTTCGTCTTGATAAATTAAATCCATTCCCATAAGTTAATTATAACATTCGATGTATAATAAGAATATGTATAGACGCCGCCCAGGCTATTTAATGAATTTCGGACAATTTGTTATTACCACTACAACCCGAGTTCCCAGCATCCGAATGACTAATGAAGCCTGCCCTCCAGGTTACCAATATCAATGCACTGGTGGTGGTATTCCTTGCCAAGATGGTTATCCCAATCATTGCCGAAACGGCTTTCCTTGTATTTGTATTAAATAATGCTTGAAATCTTTTGTCTTGTTCTATTATCGACCTGGAGATTCTTAAGTGCTATTGATTTTGCTGATTTGTGGAGTCAGTCCAGAATTCTCTCCGTTCGTGATTCAGGTTGATAGTCGGAAGACTTGCATTCCAAAAGAAGGAGACTAAGCTTGTTTCATGGAAATTTTTCTTGCTGATATCTCCAAACCGCTAATCGATGCTTGGAAAAATCAATTTCAGAGCTGCCGTGATGTTACGATCTATCACGGTTCGATTTTTGATTGTCCGACAATAATAAAGTCAAAAATGCGACTAGCAGCCGCCCCTCTAATTGCCTACGTCAGCCCCGCTAACAGCTTTGCATTTATGGATGGGGGGATTGATCTTCTCTATTCAGAATACTTTGGTTGGGAATTAATGCAACGACTTCAAGCACTTTTGGCTCAAGAATATGATGGAGAACTCTTAGTCGGTCAAGCTGAAATCATTGATACCCGGCATCCGGAAATTTCTCATCTCATTTCTGCTCCGACCATGCGAATTCCGGAAACCTTAGTTGATAATGTTAATGCCTATTTAGCGACACGGGCCGCACTAAGAATCGCTAAAAAAGAGAATATGCAAGCCGTTGTCTTCCCAGGAATGGGAACTGGAATTGGGAGATTAGCTCCTCGAATTTGTGCAGCACAAATGCAAGCTGCTTATAATGAAGTTATTCTCAATCAGAAGCCCAAAATCAGAACCCTAGCTGGAGCAGTTCAGTATCATTATGGGCTCGCAGGCGGTCAAATTATTCACTTAACTTAATTTTGATGGACAACTGATGCTCCAAATCAATGATTTGCTAGTCAGTCAAGAATTTGTCGAAGCTCAGCAAATTCTTGAGATGCAAAAATTTGTGGCCAAAGATAATTTTTGGACACATGAATTACTTCTAAAACATGACCCACATCAAACAATGACATATCATGGCCATGAGGCCGTTCCGTCACCTTTAATTGCTATTAGTAAGTTTGAAGATGGGACTTTGATGATCCACAATGGGCATCACCGAATTCGGGCTACTTGGGAAGTTAGACCTTATTTACGTTCTGACGAATATCTAATTTCGGAAAGACCCTTAGAAGATTATTTGCAGATCAACTGGGTACATAATTTTATGACACCCTATGATCCACGAACACACTTGCGATTACACGACTTTTATGATTATAAAAAACATATTCTAGATTTGGCACAAGTGGATAGATTACAAGCCACAAAATACATTGAAGACAATAAAGATCTTTATTGCAAACCTAGAACAATCCATCGAGTCAGTGAGCTAAAGCTGGTCGAAGGACTTCGAAAAAAGTTATGATGACCACTCTACCTTAAAGCTTGGCATTAATTAAATCAGAGTTATCGTGGTTCTGGCTAGAATGAGGTTTCGATGGAAACTGTCAATTTACTTAAGCTAGCTCCGACTAATTCCGCCATCTTTTTATTACCTTCGGAGACTCAAGTTGCGGTCATCCAAACTGAGCCTTCCTTAGCTATCACCTGTCTGATTCCGCCACGAACCCAAACAGTTAAATTAGACTATTGGAAAGGTAGTAATAATAACCAAAGTTTGGTGCAAACTGAGATTCAAACTCCGGCCTTACTCTGGACTCAACTCTTTATTCGTTGGAAACGAGCTCATAATCCACAGGAGTCGGCGCGATTCTGTCGTTGTTTCATCTGTTCCTTTCCAGAATCCCTAGAATTAAAATATCGCAATTATAACGACGATCGAAATTGTTATCGGTTTTTCGTTTACGCCATTGATCTCACTAAGTCAACAGACTCTTATATTTGGGCAGCGCCTTATACCATCGCTAACAATGATCATGGCTATGTTTGCTGGGGTAGCATCCCTTACCCATATTCTTTGAGAAAGGCTCAGGTTGATTACTGGCAATCAATTCATAATAATAGTCCCGATAAGTATCCGATTAACCCCTCTTGTGCTAGTCCGAGTGAGGAATTAGCTCGTTTTATTCGAGATTTTAAACCAACAGTTTGGGGTAATTATACTAGTTTTGTGCTAGGGAGCAAATATCAATATTCGGCAGAGGCTCCGACTGGAATTTTAATCAGTTTTGATCCTCAATTATCACAATATTCAGAAGCAATTGATCACAAAGTCTTTACGGGTTTTGCTTATCATAGTGAAAACGGTTGGAGAATTAAATCACGCAATGTTGAATTTGAGATCAGTAGCGATATTATTATCCGCTAATTTTGTATAATAGATTCATGAATTTCTTGAGCCAGGATGATAGTAAACCTCCTAGTACTTTTTCTCAATTTGCATTTAAAAATTGGTCATGGCTTCTTTTAGCAAGTGTTACTGGAATTGGTGGTTTCTGGCTTGGTTGGAAATTAGGTAAATTACGTTGTAGTACTCTTGGTTTATGGAGTCGGACTAAAAGTGCAGTGGGTGGAGCTGCTAGTAGCGTTAAATCAGGAATTGGAAGTGTCGGTTCAGGAATTGGTAGTGCTGCTGGAAGTGCGCGAGGTGTGTTAGGTTTTAAGAAACGAAAACATAAAGCCCGAAAATCTAAGAAACGTCAACGTCGATGAAGGCTGCCTTGGAGATATTGAATGCTTGAATTTAATGATACGGAAAAATTAAATCGATTTAATTTGCTCCAACAAGTTGCGGCTAGGTGCCCGATTGGATGGCATCAACAACAATTAGTTTGGTCGCGTCAAACTTCTCAGGAAGACATTATTCAATGGCTCTGTGATGTTCTTAATCTAATCGGGACTGACGCTGATGGTGGCTCGGAAGAATTGGAGCGAATTCGAAATCGTTATCAATCCACTTCTTCACCGCAACAATCGACATGAGTTGTCTTATTATTATCTTCAACTAATCGACGCAATTTTTGCAGCATCGGAATCATGGTATGTTTTAAGAAGCTTCGATCAAAAGCTCCATCCTCTTCAACTTCTAAGAGCAAACGGCACTCCTTTTTGATAAATTTTCGTACTTCACTGGAAAAGACTTCGCGATGACGAAGGCGTTTGACTAAATCTTCGAAATCGTTCCAACGAGGTCCGGGGTACCATTCACCAGCATCTCCAATATGTCTACCTGTTCTTTCTCCCCAGTCTTGATTGACTTGCTCCCCCCACTTATCAAGAAGATTTGTTAATAGAATTTCCATGTTTTCGACGGGACACCCATCTTCATCATCTAATTCCTCCTCTTCATCCATTCCCTCAGCCATTTCGTACATATCTTCATCGCCTGCTTCTCGATGAGCTGCATCTAAGCAAGCTGGACAAATTGAGACATTAGAGCTGAGTGGAACAAAGGCAGCGCAAACACAACGCATTCCAACTTGCTGACCTTCTAGATCCATCGGAGGGCATCCCGGAGCGCCCATTGCTAGGGGTTCATGGTTACAGCATGGATAATCCTCACAAGTTGCAAGAACATAAAGAGCATGAATTGCGTTATTGACTAATTCATCTTCATTTTTGACACTATTACACTTATCACAGCGATCTAGTTTCAGGAGTGCGTCAGCATAAATTTCTGCGGAATATCCGGCCTTTTTTGCGAATTCATCAATATCGGGCAACTGAATTCCCTCTTGAGCCAAAACTTGACGGCTAGGACCAATTACAATTCGATTTTTTAGCAACTCAGGTTTGGCCACCACATTGGGATCATTCCAAAAAGGTGACGGAATTTCTCCAATCAGCCAAGCACCTCCCATCGCTCCTGCTAGTCTGATATCGCGACTTTCTCGCAAAGAATGGAGCAACTCTCGTCTATTAAGTGAATCATCCGATTCCTTATCTCCCCAATAGAATCTTCTGCATTCGGAACAATAAATCCAATCGGAGAATTCCTCTACTAGTTCTAGAAGTTCAGGTTCTTTCCGAATTGTTTGTTCCGAAATACTCTGATCCTTAACATCTTGGAATTGTTGGCTATCAGGTAAATTAGTTAATAAGGCAAACTTCTCTCCATTTTTGACGAAGAGATATAGTGGATATTCCTCTGGCTTTCGGAGATAACGCCGTGCCATATCGGTCCCACGAATACACCAAGCCGTTCCTTGAGCTAATCTCTTAGCCAATTTCCAATTTTTAATTTGGATTACTTGCCAAATTGTTGATTGATGGACAATATTACTACCTTGAAGTGCTAACTGTAAAGCTTCTTTATCTTCAACTAAGCCACCATATTGACGAAGAGTTTCAAATAAATCGGCATAAGTAGCAAATTTATTAATATCTCGTAATTCGACAGGAATAATGTTGCGGCGCTTTCGGATTTCAAAGACCATTAGATCTTGATTAACTTTTTCAATATCTTCATCGTCTTCAACATTAATATGAAGATTTCCGGCAAAACTTTGTTTCGCAATCCATGCTGCATATTCACCAGATTCAGTAGGATCTGCCTCTGCAAGTTTATCGAGCAAAGTCTGAGTTATTTGGTGATTATGATCAAGTATCTTTTGCGCTGTAGCCTGATATTTCTCCCATAACTGTTCGACTTTGTCTTCATCCTGTTTTGGAATTCGAATAATTTCATGCCCGGTCATTAGGTAAGGAGAACTTAGTTCCTTAAAAGCCAGAAGCATATTTTCTTCTTTCCACAAAATTAATTTGAAAGGTCCAACTTTTATTTTTTTCAGAATTTTTAAACGTTGTTTATAGCTCGGATCGTCTTCAATTTGCAATTCCATCATTGCACTTTTAATCAAATTGTTGAAAACATATTTTGCAAGATAAGAACGGCGTGATGAGCTGAGTGGATTGCGTTTGTTAGCGGGAGGAATAGCCATATGCTAATTATATCATTCATTTGAACTCTTTTAATCTTGACTAATCATAGAAAAGTGATAGAGTTGCTGCATTCGGAGCTAAGATGACTCTTAATCAATATTTACTAAATAATCCGATTGCGCAGCGATTATTGCGTGTGGTTGCTGATAAAATGGTTTCACCTTGCAAGAGATGTGGTAATAATTTACCGCGAAAGGGCCAAGATTGGTTTAAAGATTTAATGCAAATTTCCACCGGTCAAATGAGTGGAGACGATGCAAATTTTGGCGAAGATTTTTTTTGGCAATTAATTGAAGGTGATTGGGCTCAAGTTAAATTTACTTGTAAAGATTGCCTTAAACTAGAGTTAGATGAATTTAATAAATGGTTACAGGAAAACAAAATTGATTGAGTCATTTGTTAGAAACAGACTTGGAATGTCAAACTCGTCTTCAGAAAGAAAAGTTAGAGGAAAAAGCACGAATGGAATCTACGGAGCAACGGGAACGAGCTTTATTGAAACTTGAGGCTTGCCAAAGAATATCTAACGCCTAAACTTAGTAATAAAGGTGATACATGGAAAATCCTGCTAGTTGGGGCCCTCTCCATCATGCAATTAATGGTGTTATTAGTGGTAATGAAGAACCCGCTGTTCTTTCTTATGAGTTAGTTTCTACTTTGAAACAGCAAAAACATCTGCCAAAACATCTTGACGATGATGATTTAGTTCAAACCTTTGATGAAACTATTTGGGAACACGAAACTTCGATGAAACAAGGCATTTGTGGGCATAGCTTGATTTGGAAATTAGGTCAAGTAATTCAGAAAATGAGTAAATAATGTTACTTGACGATTCCACAATAAAATCACAAGCGGCCATTGTGGTTCATAATTTTTGGGCCCAAGCTGGGAAGCTAGGTATTTTTGATTATAGTACCGGATTAAGCTATATGTTGGATTTACTAGTTGCAGGTGAAGAAGAGGCTTTTGCTGATGCCTTGGAACGCTTGGGCTACACTATTACAAGAGATTAAATGGCAGTAACAATTGAAGAGTGTACTCGTATTTCAATGACTTTTGAAGCCTGTGATCAGAAAGAAGCTGAATTAAAGGCATTTGAATTAATCCCAGAAGCTTACGATGGATACATTCCATTTGAATTAAACTTGAAGCCGAAATCTAAGAATCAGTGGGAAGTTTCAATTCTATTGAGAGCTCCAGATGAAACCTAGACAATATACTTCGGATGAAATTCGGGATCAATTTTTAGAATCTATTTGGATGGCAGTTGATGAATGGGCGAAAACAACTCATGCTCATGATGAACGGGATCGATGCTCGGGTTTGGCTCATTCTATTTTGACCATCATCGATGGTCTAGACGGAGGTTTTCGTTCTGGCTTTCATTTAGTTCCGACTGGACATTATACCAATCCTAGTCATTGGCGAGGTCAGGGGAAAAATTGGTGGCCGGTTAATGACGATTTTGATATTGAAAAGCATTGCGTGGTTAATGCTAATGATATTTTGAATGACATTTTTTATGAATATGATCCCAAGCGAAAGCAGGTATAATAGCTTGATTAGGAAGGTTCGCATAGTGGCTATTGCACTACTTTGGAAAAGTAGCGAACCTTAACAGGGTTCCGTAGGTTCGAGTCCTACACCTTCCGTTGAAAAAGAAAAAGAAGAAACTAGAATCAGATCTCCGATGTCTTGAGTGTCGTGAAACTTGCAGTCACGCTAAAGATTGTTTTATCTATGGAGATGATGCGCCTCATGTTCATTTAGCTGGTGGACACAAGGAATATGGCCTCTGCGAGCCCTGCTTGGAGAAATTTTACTTGCGGCATCGCCCGATGCAAAAAGATGGAACCTACAAATGGCTCAAAAAGTGTAAGCAGCGGTGTGGTTTTTGTAAGTTGATGGAAATGTTATAATTGAGGCATGGAAAGACAATGGGGAGTCATTCGACGTTCTGGAAATTATATTCCTTATTCTCTTTCATGGGCTTTATTGTTTAGTGATAAACTGATTACTAATTTCGTTTATACAAAGGACGAAGCTCAGGAAATTGCTAAAGCCATAGCTAGTAGTAAGAAACGTCAAAAATACCAATAAATTTGATTAGGGCTGAGCCTTGCTTTGTATCAAATTTAGGATAGGCTACAGTAAATGGTCGATGAGAGAGATCCCAAAACTTCGGATCAAGAATGGGAATTAAAGTTTGGGCACGAAAAGATTCTGATATCTCTCGGCATCAGATTCTCCTAATCTTCAGCGTCTCGGGATGGATATTTATTTTCAACCATTGCTGAGCGTCTTCTTCGGAAGATGCTTGATAGGTGGGCATTAAGAAGTAGTCTCAAGGAAACTTCAGCAGTTTTTCTAAGTTACTGTCCAAATAGAGCAACTTAAAGTTCTTGCTCTACAATACAGACGTGGAAAGTGAAAGATCTCGAAGGTCCTCTCAAGAGCAGCTAGAAGAAAAAAAACTTGAAATAATTAAAATTTTGAAGGATTACATAGCTGCATATGCGTGTAATCCTAAATTAAAAGAATTTGAAAAATATGGTTTTCTTAAACAAGATTTTAAGGCTGTTTTTGGTGGAATTACAAAGCTTCTAAATGAATACGGTTTGCCAGCAAAGGTTGTTCGATCAAAAAATCTCAATGACGAAGAACTACGTGCGCATTTAAAAAGTATACGCAACGCAATAGATTCCAAGTGTCCTAGTTTTCAGAAACCCGGTACCATATGCTTTGAAAAATGCACCTGTTGGTTGACGACTTCCTATTATATTAATGCTGCGATGCAAACGCAGATTATTCGGTATCAGAAAAAGCAACAATTACTATATAGAGTGAGCTATCAACTATTCAAGGGTCAAATTCCTCAAGAAATGGTAGTTGCTCATCATTGTGATAATAGTCTTTGCTATAATCCAGATCATTTAGATATTAAAACACAAAAACAAAATGTTGAGGATTCAATCATAAGAGGTAGATTTAAGGGCTGGTCTAAAGGCAATCAGTATTATTTATTACGGAAAAGTAGCAATAAACGTAAAGATCCTTATGATTATTCCAAATTGCTGGATTGGATAAAAGGCCGAATCAAAATTTCTGATATAAATGAATGGTTATTTACTGGCTCACTTGATAGAAATGGTTATGCTTCTATAAATATAGGTAAGAAGCACTATAAATTACATCGGCTTGTTCTCGCAAATAAGTTGGGTGTAAAATATGAAGATATTGCTATAGCTCGACATGTGTTGCCTGATGGTAGCGAAGGGCAGAAGCACGATTTAAACCCTGATCATCTTCTAAATGGCTCACGTCGTGATAATGCCAATGATTCAAGGCATCAATGGGTATTAAAAGAAGACGACATAAGATATATACATAATGAATTATCGAATACAAAATTTGTCAAGCGCGGTGACGCGGGATTGTTCGATGCCAAAATGGCAGTGAAATTTGATGTTAGTCAAAAAACAATTGCCGATATACGGCGAGGTCATACTTATTTGGTTTACGGCAAACAACTCAGTCCCGGCTTGAAGGGGTTTCCAGTTGTTCAGTTAGATGGTGATGGCAAATTCCTTGCACGATTTAATTCGGGTGCAGAAGCAGCAAGAGTGCTCAATTTAAAAAAATCGAAAATTTCTAAAGTCTGCAACGGTCTAAAAAATAAACACGGTGGTTTTCGTTGGATGTTCGAATCTGATTATCAAGTAAGGCAGGAAGGCAATGGATAAGAGTCTAGTCGAAAAAATCTGTGAGGCTTTAGGTGTTTCAACATCCAATGAAAACGTGGAAAAATTAGAAAATCTTATTTCTCCGCAATTTCCTAAATGCAATCATTGTGCTAAAGTCATCGAGAATATAGATGCTCGATGGGATGGTCCTTTAAAATTTTCTACTAACTGGGGCTTCGAAAGTGCAAATAAAGATTGTATGACCGATTCCTGGGTTTTGTGTGCTGAATGCAGATATGTGGCATTAGCTAAGTGGCCACTAATATGTGCTTCTTGTCGCAAGACTATTCCAGAAGTGATGGCAGATCTAGATCATCGAAATCCCCATCATTTATATTATGGAGATTATCAGGCTGCATTAAATCGCTATTTAGATCCAAAAACTATTCATTGTGGTTTTGAATATGCATTAATAGAGAATAGAGTTATTTGCGAAATTTGTTATGAAAGATTCATTACCAAATTCGAAATACCTATGAAAGTCAGTATCGAAATGGGTGGTATATATGAAAATACTGAAAACGTCGATAAAAAATCTGATCTAAATGATCCCTACCCGGGTCGTTTGGCACAGTTGTTCAATATTGAAGGTTCAGAAGATCATGGGGATTTTATTCGAGAAATGCATGACGCTCGGGTTTCCTATGAAGACGCTTGTCGAATTCGAAGATCTCCGGATGCGGATCAACGTTTACTTAAAGCCACTGTCTCAATTTATCGGGAACCTCATCGTGACCGCTTTGAAGATGCTATTAGCTTATCTTTTGGGGATAATTCTCATAAAGAAATTGCTTTATTATATTTCCGAAGTGTGGCTGGCAGAGACCTCGATTTTACTCAAGTTCAAGTAAGTAATGAGGGACATTCTTTGGTTCTTGGGAATTTTGAATTTGAGGCTAAAACCCTTCGAAATGCTGCCGAGTTAACCGAAGATTAGAATCCCGATAGCTCTTGACCACAATTGTTGAAAACTTGATAGGTGGCATCTAAAGTCGTCGGAGTCAGCGATGATGTGGCAGTGATTTGAAGTGTGATAGCAGCGGCTCCATTGACCGCCGAAGCCGTGACGGTCAGAGTTCCGGCAGAAGCAATCGTCGCCGTGTTACTAGCATTTAAAGTGACTTGTGATGTCACGGTTCCGGCTTTATTAACAGCCGCATAGTTGAAACTGACAGTGGTACTTTGAAAATCGGTTCCGTCGTCGGCTCTAACATTTAAATGAACAGTTCCTCCAGCAGTGCTATTGGAAGGGACCGCGACGACGAAAATACTCGTAGCGACGGTATTAGTTAAAGCAGCACTATTAGCATTAATCAAGTGTCTAGTAACTTGAGAGGAGCTGCCCTGAGCATTAGTTTTAGCCAGGATATTTCCCGCAGTTCCACCTCCGGTTTTATTGCCGGCTTGAGACGTGATACTTCCACCATTACGATTAGTTCCAGCAGCATCGGGACAATTTATTAGTATATTTCCACTATTACCATCGGTTGGGGGTCCACTGATCAGGTTAATATTACCTCCATTACCCGAGGTACCACCTCCATTCCCACCAAAAAGTCCAACCTTTCCTCCGTCTCCAGTCGTACCACCCGCACCCCCCTCTAATCTAGTTTCTCCGCCTGTTCCACCCGTTCCGCCTGTCCCGCCTTTTCCTGTATAGCTTCCACCTGCAGAACTAGATTGAGAATCTCCTGCAGTACAGGTAATAGAGCCTCCAGTACCGGAAGTTGCTCCTCCAATCCCAGCGGCCACAATACAAGCACCACCAGCCCCGGTTGCCCCACCAGGACCTCCACTTAATTTTACTGTTCCACCTCCTCCCGATCCAGCTCCTACGCCTCCAGCAACCGATGCTTGTCCACCATTACCACTGGTCCCCGCGTTTCCACCCGATAATGCAGCCTCTCCAGCAGTCCCAGCTCCTGTGGCATCTCCAGCTAAGATAAGTACAATTCCTCCGGCTTTATTGGTTCCAACACCATTAGTGGCATTAAGATTAAGATTTCCGCCGTCTCCATTGGTGGGAACTCCTCCTTTGACAAAAAGAGTACCACCTGAACCCGCCACAGGAGTATCACCTCCCGCAACAGTTAAATCACCAGTGGGTATTGTTAGGGTATCACCACTGCTCAAGGATTGTTGTTGTCCGGAAGTTAAATTAACTCCGACAGGATCAATTGTATTACTCATATAATAATATTATCAAAATTAGAATATGTTCGAAAAGAAAATGAAGCGCAAAATTATACTGAGGAGAGAAATCTTGCGAAGGCTTTTCTATAGGCTATATTTGTAGCATGGAGAAAAATATGAAAGAATTTTTTTGGGGAATCTATGCCGCCATGATTCGGGAAATTCTCAAAGATCAAACTAGTGTTGTTGATTTGACACAAAATATTCAAGTAAAGATGGATGCTGTAGTTAGATTATTGCATGAAAAAAATCCAGAGCTTTTTGCTCAAGCTGAGGCTCAAATTAAGAATTCCACTCACCAGGATTTGATTCATGGGATGGAGGATTTTCTTTATGAGTTATTGGGTTGTATGGGAGAACCTCTCCCTCCTGTTAGCGCTAGCATTATGAAAAATTTTAATCCAATGTCAGGCGATTCAAATTGGATTTGGGCAGAGCCGGATGCTTTGAATGAATCTCAAATTGCTGCTTTAAGTAAGGAGATTTTTCAAGCGCCCAAATCTTCCGATTGCGTCTGTCCCAATTTGCTGGCAGGGCATTTAAATAGCTGCATTTATGCCAAACGTTCTATGCCAGAAATAATTCAACGTGATTTGGGACAAAAACTTGGTCCACAATATGCAGAATATGCGAAGACTGCCGCTCTTTATGCAGTCTCGGATACAAGAATCGAAGAGGCTAAAAATCTCAAAGCCCCCTTTACCGAGTATCTTAATGTTGGAGATTTGATTCTAGTGGAAGAATCTGCGATTGGTGAATTAGCTGAATATCGAAATGTAGAGGGCCCGTGGGTGGGTGTAGTTACTAATGCGCATCCTACCGATGATGATGATATAGCGGAAGCTGATGAATTTGAAGCCGCTATTATTGATAGTCTAGGTAATAAGGTTGGAGCTGAAAATTTTTGGCTGACAGGTAATGATCGAGTTTATATCCTTCGGCGCACTCTGCAAAGTTTTTAATTAATTAAATCAAATCCGGCTACTTTCAAGGTAGCCGGATTTTCACTAAGGCTATTGTAATGGCTGAACCAATTAAAATCTTGATGACACACAGTTATGGAGCAGGTTGGAGTACCTGGTGCGAAGACCCTGAAATTGCTGATTTCATGCTAACTTATCAACCAATTATCGATTATATATCAAAAATTGAGGATCATGATATTGCTCACGATCTTTCAGAACAACATCCTTTAGTCGTGGAAATGTTAGCCGAAATCGAGCGACGTTTTCCGAATCATCGGCTTCCTTGTGTTGGAGGGGCTAAAAATTTAGGTGTCGAGACTACTTATCGAAAATCATTAGTGGAGCTGTTAGGTATTAAATGCCATGATGGAAACGAATATTTTGATTGAAAAAATGTAATTAAGGAGTTTCATCGTCAAAATCTTCATCTTCTAGTTCTTCTTCTAATTCTTCATCTTCTTCCTCATCTTCGTAATCGTCTTCAATTTCTAGATCTTGACCTAGTTCTTCCTCAAAATCATCCTCATCTTCGTAATCGTCCTCAACTTCTAGGTCTTGACCTATTAATTCTTCCTCAAAATCATCATCATCCTCATCTTCGTAATCGTCCTCAACTTCTATTGGATTTTCTTGATAACTATTTTCGAACTCAATATTTTCATCTAAATCTGCAAAGCTTGCGTCCTCATCTTCTTCAAAATCTTCATCTTCGTCTTCAAATTCGTCCCCATCACTAAAATCTTCGTCTTCATCTTCAAATTCATCTTCACTGAAATCTTCAAATTCGCCCCCTTCATCTTCGAAGTCTTCCTCAAAATCTAAATAAGATTCCTCATCAGGATTACGAAGTAAACATTTGCAAACCTCAGGATCACCAGCACAGTCGCAATCACAGTCTACATCATCACAGCCGACACAACTATTACGTAAAAAATCACAATTGCAAAGTTCTGGATCACCAGCACAGCGACAGCGGCAAGTGCCGTTTTGACAGCGACATTCGGAGATAAAATTAGAAACTGGATTACGGCGTTTGCGTTTGCTCATGCCTTCATCATATAAAATTTGTGAGAAAAAACAAAATCCATTAAAAAATTTCTATCCTTGAAGCTTGTCACTAAAATTGGAGCGAATATAAAGGAAAAGACGTCTGTTTATTAGTAGGGAGAGTTTATGTCCAACGTTACGACGCAAACTGCAACGGGTTTGGCCCGAGGAAAATTTGATCGCGTGGCCTTCAATCTAAGTATTGAGGGTCGAGGTGTGAGCGGACCTCAGGCCAAAAATAAAGCTCAAGAAGTTGTCAACAAGCATGTTAAGAGCGCAATGGAGAAACTCCAAAAGGCTGGGATAGTTTTTCAGAAGGATCGCAATGAATCTGGTTTTGCGGTCGAGCAACACTATATTTATGATAATGGTGAGCACCGTCCTTCGGGATATAAGGCAACTTTCACGATGCATATGGAAACGGCTCAGGTAGATCGCGTTTCTGATATTCAGGATGTCTTAACATCAGTTGAAGGTGCTACGGTTCAGAATCCTGAGTTTATCCTGGAACCTGCAAATCGGCGTCAACTTCAAAAGGTGGCAGTAACTGAGGCGTTCCGGGTTGCCAAAGAGCGTTTTGAGGAAGAGTGCGCAATTCTGAGGCAGAATCCCATTGATTTTGAGATCAATGAGTGGAATGCCCGTTATAACAACGATACTCCTTCGCTTTCTAATGCGGCAGTTAATTGCTCTCTAGAGGTCGCAGGTGCTGCAAATGGCGATGACGCCCTAGAGATTGATAGTGGACTTTCTAATGTTCAGGTGACACTAACTGTCGGCTATCGTCGCGTCGGATAACTCTTAAGCAAGGCTGGCTATCATTCATCGGTAGCCAGCCTGTTTTGTTGAGGTTGAAATGCGAAAATTCTTATTAATTCTTGTTTTGACAGGTTGCGCTAGTTCGACACCGGTTATTAGTGATGAAAGTTTTCCGTTGCAATTTCAGCATCATCAAGATCAATCAGAGAAAATATTGAAAGCCATCGACTTATTAGAAAAATATCAACAAGATTATGAAAATGGGAAACCTGGAAACCCAGAAACTTTTCGGCAAGTTTCTTTATTAATTAAATGAAATTAGAAGAAATCACTTCATTATTATTGGCCAATGGTGGCTGCCAAAAATGTCCCTTAGCTAAGGGGCGTAATAAAATTGTAGTGGGTCAAGGTTATTCTCAAGCTAAACTTGTACTTGTTGGGGAATGTCCAGGACAAGCTGAAGATGAATCAGGATTAGCCTTCGTCGGGCGCGCGGGTCAGCTATTAACCAAATTATTGACAGAATTTAATTTAACTCGTGACGAAGTTTTTATTACTAATGTGTGTCGATGCCGACCTCCTAATAATCGAACACCGACTTCGGAAGAAATAGCCGCCTGTTTGCCATATCTTCAAATGCAATTAGAAGCCATTAATCCTAAAGTTATTTGTGCTCTAGGAAAAACCGCTGCCGTTGCCTTAGGATTACTTCAATCAAAAGATTCACTTAAAAAAGTTCGCGGTCTTTGGAAAACTTGGAATGGAATCCCGGTGTTGACTACCTATCATCCTTCTTATCTCTTAAGAGGTGTTGGAATGAAAGAAGCACGTGCGGATTTCAAAGCATTGTTGGTACATTGTGCATAGCAACATCGGATTGAATATCAATTAATAGAGTAATTGAAAAACTCGATCGTCACCACTAAAACTGGCTAATTTTAAGACGCGACATAGATAATCAATTCTGGCTTCATCTAAAGGCATATCATAATTGCCATGATTGAGATATCCCGTTCCAAGTGACGGTTTTCCACGATCATAGGGCATGGTATACATCCAGGTAATATAATTATCTTCGGTATGTTTTAGATAACCACTAATCATTCTTTGGTCGGGGCGCTGAACCAAGATAATCTTCGAAGGATAGGAACCCCGTCGTCTTTCTGGATAGGTTAAAGTTAATGGATCTTCCCATCGCATCCACATATCAGCAACTATCCTATCGTCGGATTGGAGAGAAGATCGATCAATAGGGTCTCCACTGAGCTGAAAAATGGTTTTAGGAACTAAATATAAATTAGCTGGGCGATGATTATCAATTATCGGACCAATATCTGGTTCAGGAATTGGATCCAACGCTAGCTCTTCGTCTGAAAGGCGTCTTTGTTGCCGTGGACTTTGGACCAATAAACCAGCAAAATTTTTATCTCGTCCATAGGTTTCAGCTAAATATCTTAATTGAATCGCAGGGATATCTCGGACTAGATAGGCTTCAAATTGAAGGTTGTCAATTGATTCTACAGCCCTGAGTAATTTCTGTAAATCAGCTATGGAAACAGTGGGGCCAAATTTATTTAGGTACTGCTGCCAAGAATCTAAATCTTTCTCTACTTCAATTGGTGGTAATCCCGCACTTAAACGATGTTGATTCAAAGTAATTAATAAATGTGGATCACCAGTCAGGCGATATTGTTGTTCAATTCTCTCCCAATCCTTTTCAGGATTATATCGAGTTAATTTAAAACAATATTGACACCCAGGGCAATACTTATGGTGATCCATAATATAAGTATAACAGCTGAACTTGACTATTAATAGATAAACTGTATAGTGCTGGTTGGAGGAGTTGCTTATGCGGAATTATGGATTTACTTTAATAGAGCTTCTCATTGTTATCTTTACTATTGTAGTCGCATGTATTATTATTAATTTATTTGGAACACGAACTAAGCCCGAATCAGAAATGACTCCCACTGAACTTTTTGATGTAACACCCATTGTTTCAAGCATTAAATGATTGATTCTCGCTATGAATAATTTGGTAAACTTGACAGTTTATAAGATTTTTTTAACATAACTGTATGAATAAAATAATTTTTAATTCGATCTGGAAACAAAAAGTGACGTGTCTCATCTGTAGCCAAGAAGTCACTGCAGACCAAATTCTGAATTTTAGTTTTGCTGATGAACCACCTTGGCGTGGTTGTGTGGCTTGTGCTGCTAAGCCACTCATCGAGTACCCAAAAAATCTAAAGAGAATTGCAGATCTCGAAAAACGAGTCGAAGATTTATATTCGATGATTCGGAAATAATCAAC
>Ga0334722_10001505_pt1 | contig 28946 bp, 19 predicted proteins | sample C3_bottom_MG_FD_207210 | JGI IMG/M metagenome (GOLD analysis project Ga0334722, IMG submission 207210) | Sediment microbial communities from Yellowstone Lake, YNP, Wyoming, USA - C3_bottom | ecosystem: Environmental > Aquatic > Freshwater > Lake > Sediment | place: USA: Wyoming | collected... | reverse complement strand
CTCTGGTACGGTCGCTGGGCCGACGAACCGGTTGACCGAGGAGGACTTCGGATGCGCAGCGTGACCTACTCGATGAGCGCCTCGCTCGACGGCTACATCGTCGGCCCGGACGGCAGGTTCGACTGGACCGTGCCGGACCCTGAGGTCTTCCGGTTCTGGATCGACGAGATCCGGGGGGTCGGCGTCCACCTGCTCGGACGACGGCTGTACGAGACGATGCTGTACTGGGAGACCGCCGACCAGGATCCGACGCTCGACGAGGCAGAGCACGAGTGGGCCGCCCTCTGGAAGCCGCTCCCGAAGGTGGTCTTCTCCACGACCCTGTCGGAGGTGCAGGGCACAGCCCGCCTGGCCTCCGGCGACCTCAGGGCCGAGATCGAGCGGTGGCGCGCTGAGCCTGGGGAGGGCGAGATCGCGATCGGCGGCGCGACGCTCGCCGCCGAGGCGGCCGCCCTGGACCTGATCGACGAGTACCGGCTGATGGTCTACCCGGTGCTGGTCGGCGGTGGGATTCCGTACTTCCCCCGACGCGAGCGCCGGGTGGACCTCGAACTCGTCGAGACCCGCACGTTCAGCTCGGGCGTCGTCTACCTCCGCTACCGCGTGGCAAGGTAGCCGGCGCGTCCGCCTCGCCAACCTGAGCGTGGCCGTCTGAAGGCCGCGCCGGCCAGGCAGCCGGAGGGTGAGGAGTCCTGAGCACGAACGAAGGTCAGTCTGGTCGGGGCGAGAGGGATAGCCCCGCCACCACCGACCTTGCGATCACGATGCGACTCGCCGAGCCGCACGAGCCGCGCGAGTGGCTCCCGTGCACGTGACGGGCCGGTCCCGTCGCCGCGCCGGGCACGCCACCGACTGTGGGATGGGGGTGGTTGTGGCCGTCCTTGCTGCCGGCCCGGAGAAGGCGGCTGCGCACCGCCGGAACCTGTCGCACTCGACCATGAAGCGCCACCTGGAGAACGCGCGGTCCAAGGTTGGGGGCGGCTGCGACGGCGCAGCTCGTGAGGATCCTCGCGCCGCGGCTGCCGGAACCGGCCGGCCTCGCCGGATCACCCGACCCTGGCGGTGCCCTCTGCCATAGCGAACTCGTAGCGGATGCCTCGACCAACGATCCGGTAGCGGCCGCGGCCGCCGGCCGAGAGCGGGTTCGGCAGGATGGCGAGCCAGCGCCGCTCACTGTCGTTGACGCGGCCAACGAACAGGATCCGATAGCGGTCGTGCCCGGCGTTCTCCTGCGCCACCGCGATCTCGGTCTCGCTGAGCTCGAAGGCCAGATCGTCGGTTGTGGTGGCCTTGACCTCGAACATGAGCGCCCCTCGCCGCTCACGGAGCACCTCGAAGTCGAACCCGAGGTCGTCGTTACCGAGGTCGCCGTCGTTGTGGACGAACCGCCGGTAGCGCGAACGCCAGAGGACCGACGCCCCGTACCGGCGACGCAGCCACTCGTCCGCGATCACCTCGCCCATGAATCCGACGAGCTCGGTCTGGTCGCTCGTCATCCGGCTCGGGGCAGGCCGCCCGGGCTTGTCATCCTTCCTGGATGAGCCGGACTTCCGGCGGCGCCGCTCCTCGACCTCCTCGAGGCGCACCGGCCTGTCCGACGTATTCATCAAGTCGTCCCTCAGCCCGGCACGCAAGCGCGCCAGCAGGTCTGGCATCCGCTCGGGATCGAGCGTGACCGGTCGGCCGTCGAGGGCGACTGACCGACGGGCCTGGAGCCGCTCCCACTTGATCCGGTCAGCCTCTTTGCGCTGCGCGGCGACGTCCGACTCGGACAGGCCAAGCTCGTCGAGCACGAGCGATCGCGGGAGCTCCACGGGCCACCGGTCGAGGAGGATCAGCCAGCCGATGATCCCGGCGTCGTCCAGAAGCCGGAAGTCGAGCAGCCCGGCGCGGCTGAAGTCGGCGACCAACTCCTCCGCCGAGCCGCCCGTCAGCCAGCTCGGCGCGCTGACACCGCCGCCTTTCGTTGACCACAGCGGCAGCAGCATCGAGGCCCGCGAGTGGAACTCGGCGAGAGCCCGGGCGTTTGCAGTGCGAGCGTCATCGACGCTCGGCAGTGAAGCGACGCGGGTCGCGGCTTCCGCTGCGCCCGGCCCGAGCCAGTCCGCGACACGCTCGGCCAGGACGCCGTCGGGGGGCAGGTCCCACTTGTCCAGCCAGGCTGGATCCGGGTCGAGCGGGCGGGTCCACTCCTCGGGCACCGCGTTCCGACGCAGGATCGCGGAGGCAAGCTCGGCCACCTTTGCCGCGTAGCCGGCAGGGATCGCAGCGCGGTCGAATTCGTCCAGCGCCGCTCCGCGCAGCGAGTCGGTGATGGCATCGCGGTGCCGGGCGAGGTACCACGCCATCGCGACCACGTGGCCTTGCGGGTTTCGGATCGGCTCGTAGTCAGCGCCGAGGCCGGCGAGCGCCGCGTTGAAGTCGGCGAATGCGATCCCCAGCCTGTCGCGCAAGGCGGCCAGGGAGGCGGCCGCCTGCGCGTCGCCGAGCAGAGATGCGGAAGTGACACCATCGGGTAGCCGGTCCTCGACCCGCTCGAGGCAGGCTGCGATCGCCTCGGGTTCAGGCTCGCGCGGCTGCCTGACGAGATCCTCGAGCGGGTCCTCTCCGATCAGGGCGATCACGGCAGGCCGGAGCAGGTACGCGATCGTCGTGCCCCTGCCGCGTTGCGAGCGCCTGATCTCGGCGACCCGCTCCACGGACTCCTCGAACACTGCCGAGTAGTCCTCGTCGGACGGCATGGCGGACGACGACCCCCCGAGTCGCCGCGCGAGCGACACGGCCACAGTCTCAAGGGCGTTTGCCGTCTCGACCGTCCCGATCAGCTCTCCGATCTTGGGGGCGAGCATGGCGAGCAGGTCCCAGTCGAGCCGCTCGGCGTCGCCGGCGTACGCGATGGCTGGCCGACCCGGGGTCGCGACCGCGAACACGCGGCGAAGGTGCCCGGGGAGCGGCACCGGCTGCCCACGGAGCTCGATGGTGACGTTCGTGCCAGCATGGAGGTGCGTCGCGCGGAGGACATCGAGGGCCGCGCGGATTCGCTGGTTGCTCTGGCGGTTGAATGCCGACGCCCGGAGCTCGAGCGTCAGCGCCACGAGGTCGGCGAGCCACTCGCGCCCGGCGCCGACGAGCGGGAAACCCTCCCCGTCGGGCACGGGCTCGCCGTCTACGAACACCCGGACGTCCGAGGCTCCGACGGTCCGCACCGCGACACCAGAGCCCTTCTCGATCAGCGCCGCAGCGGCGCCGCCGTCGCGCGGGTCAATCGGCAGCACCGGCACGTCAATCGAGTCGAGGACGGCTGCCACGAGGCGGTCCTCGTCCACAAGGACATACGTGTCGGCCGCCTCGGAGATGCGTTCCACGGCGAGGCGCCCGCGGCGCGTGACCACGAGCTCGTCGTCGCCCCGGAGCGCGCCGACTGGCTCGGGCCCCGCTCCGCGGGTGACGAGGGTCCAGGTGCGCTCGTACGCCTTCCGGAAGTTCGCCACGAGCGTTTCGGCGACATCGAGCCGCTGGTAGGCCCGAGCGAGAGCCCGCAGTCGCTTGAGGCCGTCTGCGCGATCGTTCCAGACGTTGAGCCCGAGCATGCGCAGCCGATCCGCCACCGGCTGGGACTGGTCGATCATCCGCCGCACGTCCGTGACGACGAGGGGCATGAAGGTCGGCTGCGCCTCGTTGTCGGTGTCGCGGTAGTGCCACGCGGCTTCGGGCGTGACGAAGTCCTCCTCACCCGGCGCACCCGGCCGCGTGACCGGCAACCACGGGACAGCGCGCAGGAACTCACGGACGGGCGAGGGGAAGGTGACCGGATCAGCCTGGCCGGGGCCGCGGGGACGCGCGACGTGAACCCACAGCACCTTGTCATCCCAGGTGGAGAGGCCCGCCACGAGCAGCCGCCCGTACGTTTCTCGAGCGGGCTGCGGGAGCCCGAGGTAGTCGCCGGACCCCGGCAGCCGCATCACCCGCCCGGTGATGCGGTAGTGGGTGTACGGGTAGTTAGGCGGGCGTGGCCAGCGGCGGACCGCCTCGTCCCAGCGCGCGTGATCCTCCGGCGGCAAGCTGACGGTCGCCGGGAAGGATCCCGTCCACCAGCCTCCCTGTTGGTCGCCGATCGTCGGCGTCGCGTCGATCGGTCGAAGGCCGTCCTGCACGCCGATCCGGCGCAGGAACCCTGTCCAGTCATCGATCGGTTCGATCCGAAATCCGAATTCCTTAGGCGGTGCGAGCAGTGCAGAGCGCAGATTCTCAAGGTCGGCGGACCCGCCCGCAGCTTCGTCGATCAGTCGCTCGACTAGCGTCCCCATCGTCCCGGGCCAGGGCGCCGAGAAGATCGTGTCCGCTGCGGGCAGCCACTTACCCAACCTCGTTGGCACCCTCAGGTGGAGTGCGTCGAGGCTCGGCTCCTGAGTGTACGAGCGGCGCTTCGTGAGGTTGAATACGAGCACAAGCGCGTCCGCGTGCAGCTGCTTGTCGCGCCTTCGCTCGAGAATGGAGGCGATCCGTTCGAGCAATGCTTGGGTCCGCGGCATCCTCACGAGACGGGCACGGTCGAGGAAGTCGCGGCCCGGCCGGTTCTGCTGGTTCTGCGCCTTCCAAGGGATCGCGGCGTGGAGGTAGGCCAGGTGCCGGCCGAGTGTCTTCGGGATCCGGACATCGCGCGTCACGTCGTCGCCGTCGGCGATCTCGCGGAGGGGGAAGAAGACCGCGGACCCGGTCTCGAGGTTCGACCCGCCCCACGTCGGATGGATCGCGAAGCCGTCGTCGATGAGGATCCGCTTGCCACGAAGCGGCCCGGGGTCCTGCCGCGCGAAGACGTTAGCAAGGTCGTCGTACAACGAGCTCCACCACTCGGGGTCGAACGCCTGCGACCGCTTCTGAGCGGCTGCGGCCGCCGCCAGCGCGAGGCCCTCCGCCCATGCCGCCACCGTCGCAAGTTCCGGCGCCAGCCGTCGGCGAGCGGCGATGGCGGCGATCGCGTCGAGCCGTGCAGCGCGCTCAGGCCCGAGCGAGGGGTCCACGATGGCCGCGAGCCCGGACCCGGCGACGGCATCGGATGTGAGCGCGCGCATGGGCTCGCTCCACGCGAACGCCGAGGCGAGCGATGACCAACCCGTGCCCCCAAGGACCGGGACGATGGGAGCTGTCGGGAGGTCGCCACCCAGCCTCTCGAATGCATGGACCAATCGAGCCGCGTGCCGCTCCTCCCATCCAACCAGGTCGGCGACCGCAGCACGCCCGTGGCGATGGTCGCGAACGGAGATGGCTGCGCTCGCGACGATATCCGCCGCGGCGTCGAACAGGAACTCGTTCAGGGGGGCCCCGCGGACGAGGTCGTCTCGAGCGAGCGACACGGCGAATGGCGCGTTCACGTGCCCGACGAACGGGCCGGCCACCGCGGCGCCCATAGGCAGGAAGCAGTACAGCCTCGTGTCCGCCTCGTCTCGCCGGTCGAGCCGGACAGCGACGCTCACCTCGGCGTCGCCGCGCCAGTCGCGCCAGCCCTCGTCCACGAGCGTCGCCTCGATCGACGCCTCGATGGCAGCCAGAAACGCGGCTCGTTCCAGCCGACGCGTCATGACCAGGTACTGCTGCTGTTCGCCGACCACGACTTCGGCGACGCGGGCGTCCTCCACGGCCAGCGGTGACGGTCGCTCCTCGCGCACGAGCTCGTGGACCGCCGAGGACCCGTCGCTCTCGATGATCTCGACCCGCAAGGCCGCGAGCCGGTCGAGGAACAGCAGGATCGGCGCCACGGGCGAGAGCGCCTCCGCGATCTGCGCGCGGGCGATCTCATTTGCCTTGGCGGTCCGTAGTGGCAGGCGGATGACGGAGACGTAGCCCTGATCCGCCAGCGACTGGAGGCGCTGGGGTCGATGGTCGGGCCCGATGTGGATCGGCAGCCCGTAGGGCGAGATGCGGTCCTCGAGGGCCGCCTCCTCCTCCTCGCTCGCTGTCAGGTCGCGCATGTCCGCTGGCTGCGCGAACCTGAAGCAGTAGCCGTCGAATCCGTCGCCGGCTGCGGAAGCCGAGTAGATCTCGGGCCACGCCGCGACCTGCAGCACGCTCTTGAACCCGACACCCTTGTTCCCGATCCCCTCGCCGGGCTGCTTGCTGCTCTGCGCGATCTCGCAGATGGCCCGGAAGTTGTCTGCGGTGAACGGGGTGCCGGTGTTCGCGACGTAGACGCAGCCGAACTCGCCGTCGCTCGCATCGAGAGCGACCAGGACGCGACCTCGTGAGCCGGGTGGTTGCGCATCGTAGGCGTTCTGGATCAGTTCGAAGAGAAAGCGCTCGGCGTACTCGCGCGCCGCCTGTTCGATGAACTTCTTCGCCCCTTTGAGCGTGTCAACGAGCGCGCGGACTGTGAGGGCCTCACGCACGATGTCGCCCGTGAAGCGCTCGATGTGGGCAGCGGCCTCAGTGCTGTCGCTCGGGACCGCGACGGTTGGCTCCATCGTTGCCGTCGACACTCCCTGTGGCCTCAGGCCGCCGGCTCGGAATCGACGAGCTCGTGGGGCGGCATCTGCTCAAGCGGACTCTAGCGCCCCGGCGTGTCAGCTTGCATGTCCCAGGGGCTCCATGCAGGATGGTAGACCCGCTGCGCAGCGACTCGAAACGGGCCCTGCCCCATTCGAGTTCATCGTCCAATCGGCCAACTGGTAACGGGAGCGAGCCCCCGCCACGATTCGGGGCACGAAGAGGAGCGTCGGCCGGCCCTCCACGGTGGGTCCGACACCCCAGTCGCGACATCAAGGCCGGGCCGTGCTCTCGCCGAGCACGACCCGATCGGACATGAGGCCGGTGGGCTCAGCAGTCGGGGGATTGGCACGCTGCGGACCGTCCTCGTCGAGATCCTCGGCCTGCCCGTGTGTGCCCGCGCCGATTCGGCGCGCCCCACGACGTCGCCATCGGCCGCAAGCTCCTGCGGGGTCGCCTTCCGGAGCTGCCCCGCCTCCCGGCAATCGTCGCTGACAGCGCCTACCGGAGCCGGCGCACCTTGAGCGAGCGGCATCACTCCGCGGTCTCGCAGCCAGAGCCCCCGCCAGCCCTGGCCACCCGATCGTCCGCGACCCGATGGCGGCCAACCCTCCGGGCCTGAAGCCATCCGCGAAGCACTGCCTTCACCGAGCGCGCCCCGCCACGGCTGGTTGCTGGCTCACGGAGGGCGCGGATTCCATGACACAAGCCTTAAGGCATCACTTTGGCGAAGACCGCCGATCCATACGACTTGAGACCCTGGCTCACGCAGGCGGCGACGGACTCGAAGATGTTCTGCGGGTACGTGCCCGGCGGAATCATCGCGGCTGTGCTGATGTACTCAAGCTTCCCAGAGAAGTAATCGAAGATGGGCCCCAGGGCCCCGGACTTGGAGATACCGCCGATCTTGTACACGATCGAACTGCAACCCACAACGGCCATGCCGTAATTGGTGTCATGGACGAGATCGATCTCGCCGATCGACTCTATCGTGGCATCCGGTGCTAGCCACGCGGCTGTCTGCAGCACGAACGGCAGGAACCAGGCATGGGTCGGAACCGTGAAGGGTATCGTTGGCGTTGGCGGGACTGTTGGCTTCGGCGGCGGCGCCGCGAAGGTCACAGTCCGGGTCCCGGCCGGCGCCCTGGCCACGTCGCCCGCGCTGTCGGTCACGTCGAACGAGACGGTCAGCTTGCCGAGCGGGGCGCCGAGCTTCCGCAGGTCGGCCGTGCACGACCACACACCGCCCGAGCCCGCCTTCGTCGCTGAGCAGGCTGGCTTGATCGTGGATCCCCAAGCGACCGAGAACGCCACCTTGGCGATCGACAGCGTTGCTGGCGTCACGGACGGCCTGGCCGAGAGAGTAAAGGTTGAGCTGGTCAATTTCGCGCCATCCTTCGGCGCGACCCATGTGCCAGAGAGGACTGTGGGCGGGGTCACGAGCGTCGTGCCCGGCCCCGTGTAGGTCAGCGTGTCTTCCGCGTGGAGCCCGGTGCACGCCGAGGTTTCCCCGGTCGGCGGGGGCACGAGCCTCGACGAACGCGAGCAGTCGGCCCAGCCCTCGGGCAGCCGCGCGTCACCCCCGTAAGGTGGAGACACCACGGTCGGCACGGTAGTCGCCGTGGTGCTCGTGAGGAGAGCCACCGCGTTTACGGGCTCGCCGTCTGCCTGGATGTAGTTGGCATTCGTGTACATGCCCACGTGGAGGTGGGGTGAGTAGGCGCTGGGGCACACCGACGTGAAGGAGCCGCCGCCCGACGCCCCCGACTTCGCGATCGTGTCGCCAGCATTCACGACCTGGCCCGCCGCGGCGACGAGCGAGCCGAGATGCGCGTAGAACGTCGTCACGACGCTTCCGTCGGCCAGCGGCGTGTCGATCGCGATCGACACGCCGAAGCAGCTCCAGCTCTTCGCGTTGGGATAGGTGCCGGCCCAGCGGACGTAGCCCGGGGCGACGGCCCGCACGACGTCACCGGGTTGTAGGTCGAAGTCGAGGGCGTCCTGGTCCTGGGTGTACGCCTTGTCGACCGTTCCGTTGGGTCCACCGATGTGGTGGCCGCAATACGGAGAGATCGCTAGCACCCCGCCGACGATCCCTTCGCCATTGTAGGCGCACAGGATCCTGTGGGCGGCAGTCGTAGCTACGTCCCACGGGAGAACGGGGACGAACGCCATCAGTGGAGACACGGCTCCAGAGCTCGTCCCGCTCGCTGACGCTGCGGCCTGCGATGGCGTCGATGGGGCAGGCCCGGCGGAGGTGTCGGTCAGCTTCGCTGCAGGTGCGGGCGAGTTGTTCGACCCACACCCCGCCAAGATCAGCGTGACCACGAACACGGCCGCCCGATGCACGACGATATCAGCCTTCCACGTCAGCCTTCCACGCGTTCGGCTGAGCGGTGACCGGGACGCTCAGAGGCATCGCGCCAACGTTGTCCACGCTCTCCCTCCCAACCGCAACGGGCTGACGAAGCCCGACGGGCTTCGCCCACGCACCCAGTCACTTCCGCCCACTCGCCTCGATTCTCCAGGGACGTGCGGGCTCGGCCCCACCGTATGCGGAGACAGCCCCCTGTCAAGGCTGAAACTGGTACAAGGTGTACCGATGGTGCTCAACGGGATCCCCGACGTGGGCCACTTGTGGGCGGCTTGCCTGCTCGACCCGGATCGAAACGCGGCAGCGGTCACGTACACGGTGCTCTGGCTCTCCCGTCGGCCCATGCTCCTTGCCACGAGCACCCAGCCGGCCACCGAGGGACCGACTTCCATCGGCCGCTGGCGGTGGCCAAGAGGGGTCGCAAGTTCCCCCGCTCGCCTTCGTTGCGGATGGTTCAGGCTGACCCCGGCGGTGCACAGGCCGTCTATATCGACCTTGTCGTAGCCTCGCGATGGTGTGCGCGTCGAGACCCAGGCGACGCTCCGACCGGTGAGGATGAATGCCGCGATTGAACTGGAACTGATACGTGGGGCCTGACGGGAGGGTCCGGACAGCGCCTACGTTGCCTGCAGCTCCTTCAGACACGAGTCGCAGAGAGTGGGCGTTCGCTTTGCCTCTCGGTCGCTGAGGTCTGTTCGGCCGCATCGGGTGCAACTTGGAGCAGGAAGCCGTACGGGCTCGCCCGAGATCGTCTGCGCCCTCAGTTGGGCAGCCGACAGGGCTCCTTCGGTGACATCTTCGATTTGCTCCGCAACCACGCTCGGGGCTCGTGGCGATGCGACTGCGATCGGGGCGCCGGACGCGATCAGCTCCTTGAACTGGAGGCTCGGCCCGCGTCCACCGCCGTTCCGACTCCAGGCGATGTTGACGATGGATCGGTCGGTCCCGCCAGGATCCGGCTGGGCTGCCACGGACACCGTGAGCGTCCGCTTGGCAGCGATCCAGTAGAGAAGCCCAGGGATCAGCCCAAACAGGAGCAGGAACCCAGTGACGAGACAGCCGGGAGACTGCGTGCGGGCGAAGCTGATCGTGCGCTCGGTCTGGGACGTCGTGGTCCACCCATGGCCACTGAAGCTCTGCAGGGCGGCAACCACCACCTGCTGTGGCGGACGGTCGGCGCCGAATGCAATGGCCCCCGGCCGTCCCTGTTGATAGGACCACCAGATGAAGACGATGACCAGCCCGAGAAAGATCAGGCCACCAACGTTGTCCACGCTCTCCCTCCCAACCGCAACGGGCTGACGAAGCCCGACGGGCTTCGCCCACGCACCCAGTCACTTCCGCCCACTCGCCTCGATTCTCCAGGGACGTGCGGGCTCGGCCCCACCGTATGCGGAGACAGCCCCCTGTCAAGGCTGAAACGGGTACAAGGTGTACCGATGGTGCTCAACGGGATCCCCGACGTGGGCCACTTGTGGGCGGCTTGCCTGCTCGACCCGGATCGAAACGCGGCAGCGGTCACGTACGAGGCAAAGGCCCACCTGGTCGGGCTGCGTCGTCGTCGGGGCCGGGCACGCGCTCCGCAGCGTGGACCATCCGCGAGTTCTGATCACGAGACGAACCACCGATCACCGCCGGCGGGCTGGCCGTGTCCCTCGCCGACCGCTCCGACCGATGGCTGCCGGGCTGCCACTCGCCCGTGCTGCGACGACCGCCTCGAACCGGGCATGCGCGGCGGCATCGATCGGGAACCAGTCGTTGAAGCCGAGCGCGTCGGGTTCACTCGCGGTCGTGACCGTGCCGAGGAAGCGGATCTCGCCGATGGTCGGCTCGCGCCAGACGACCGGATAGTTCCAGCGGACCTTCGCGCTCGCCGGGGGCGTGCGTTCCCAGAGCGCGAACAGCTTCGGGATCGCGGCCGGGTCGTTCTGGGCGAAGGTGGTGAAGACCTCGCCGAAGAGCGAGCCTGGCTCATCGAGCAGGGTCGCGCTGGCCGGGATCGCCCTGAGCAGGCTCACCAGGCGCGCCATCAGCTCCGACCAGTTCGCGATCCGCTCGCTGAACTGGCGCTCGGCGGCGATCGCGAGGAAGTTCAGCTGAGCCCGGGACCGGCGGGCGAACTCGGCCGGGAGATCGATCCCCCAGAGCGCCTGGGCGGCCGCGTTCGCGGCGACGATCTCGAGCAGGTTGTTCACCGCGAACTGGGGCCAGGGGGTCTCCTCGACGAACGCCTGGAGCTGCGGCACGGTGAAGTAATAGTCGGGATCGGTCTCGGGGCTGAAGAGCGTCTCGGCCGCCGCAAAGCCGAGTTCGCGCAGGACCGCCCGGGCGGTGACGTGGGGGACCTGGAGCGCCCCGAGAAGCCGCTCGACGCTCGCCCGGGTCGGGCTCCGGTCACCGCTCTCGTACTTGCGCAGCGTCTCGGGTGCGAGCCCTGCCCGCGCGGCGAGCTCGGCCTGGGTGAGGCCGAGGCGCTGGCGCTCGGCCCGGAGCGTCGCACGCCAGCCGGAGCCGGGCGTCGGCTCGTCCCGTGCCGGCGGGTTCGCTCGTCCTGTTCGGCCCTGCCGCCCCATCGGGTCCCCCTCGCGCGACCCCGGGCCTCGGCGGGCGGCGGCTGCTCGTCGCCCGGCGGCGACGCGCTCATTGTCGGCCCGTCGGCCCGGTACGGATAGGAAGCACCCGCGGGGCGACGCCGTCAACAGGTAAACCGGGACAACCGGTGCCGGGCGCGCTTCCCCGGCCCTGGAACGCCGCCACGCGAGCTGTCGCTGTCCGTATCATCGGCTCGGAAGGGGGCGGATCGATGGAGCGCGAAGGGTCGATCGACGCGGCGCCAGCCGCTGGTGGTCAGGTCCTCGATCTCGGCGGCGCCGGCCGCCCGACGGCCATCCTTCCGACAGCGACGCTCGTCCGGCTCGCGGTCTACTGGTTCGGGATCGCGGCGCTCTGGGCCGGGCTCTCGTCGCTCCTCGCCGGCCGTCTCCAGTTCGCGGGCCTCGTACCCGCCGGCACCGAGGGGACGGCGCTCTTCCAGATGATGGCGCTCGGGGGCATCCTCGCCCTCGTCATCCAGCCCGCGGTCGGGGCGATCTCCGACCACACTGCGAGCCGCTGGGGCCGCCGTCGGCCGTACATCGTCGTCGGCAGCCTCGCCGACGTCGCCTTTCTCGTCGGGATCGCGAGCTCGAACACGGTCGTCGCGATCGCCGCCTTCGTGCTCGCCCTCCAGGTCAGCTCGAACGTCGCCCAGGGTCCGTACCAGGGCTACATCCCCGACCTCGTCCCCGCCCGCCAGGTCGGGCTGGCGTCCGGTCTCGTCGGGCTGATGCTCATCCTGGGCAACGTCACAGGCTATGTCGTCGGCGCGCTCGCGATCGCGACCGGCGAGTACGCCGTGGCGACGGTCGGCCTCGGCCTGCTCGAGGTGGCGACGATGGTCGTTCTCGTCAGCGGCGTCCACGAGGGCGGGATCGCGCGGCCGCGCGGTGGGCGATCGTGGCCGGCGATCGCGCTCGGGGCCTGGGGCCGCGATGTCCTCCGCGAGCGCAACTTCGTCTGGTTCGTCGGCTCTCGCCTGCTCGTCCTGACCGGCGGGTCGATCCTCACGAACCTCGCTCCGTTCTACCTCGGGCGAACGTTCGGGCTTCCCTCGGCCGCGGCCGGCGGGGTCCTGATCGCCCTCGTCGGGGTTGTCGCTGCCGGTACGCTCGCGAGCGTGCTCCCGGCGGCCCGCCTCTCCGACCGGGTCGGGCGCCGGCGGGTGATCTGGCTCTCGTGCCTGCTCGGGGCGATCGGGCTTCTCGTGTCGGCCGGGGCGCCGGCAATCCCGGTTGCGTTCGCCGGCGCGGCCTTGTTCGGGATCTCGGCGGGGACGTTCCTCGCCGTCGACTGGGCGCTCCTCTCCGAACTCGTCCCGCGCGCCTCGGCCGGGCGGTTCATGGGGATCAGCAACGTCGCGACCGGCTCGGCGGGACTCCTCGCGGTCGCGTTCGGCGGGACGGTCATGGACCTCGTCGGCGGTCCGGGGCGGGACCCGTCCGGGCCTCGGGCCGCCCTGGCCCTCGGCGCTGCCTGCTTCGCCCTCGGGGCGCTCCTGCTGGGACCGGTCCGGGAGCCGGGACGGGGGTAGGGAGGTGGGGGCAGGGGGTGGCGCAGCCCGGAGAATGCGCGGGCGCGCGACGCACGCACGCGTCCGGCCGGCCTGGGCGGCGACGTCAGCGCCAATCGGGACAGCATGTGCCGCTCCCGGCATTGCCAGCGCGGTCGGTCCGCCGTACGGTGCCCGTGTCCAGTGCGGCGACGGTGTGACGGAGGGGATGGGCATGGGGCCTCACGGGTTCATCGTCTCGGTGAATGGGCACACCGGCGGTCTTCGGCAGCGCGGTGGAGCCGAGGTAGAGGCGCTGGTGATGAACGCCGGCCGCTTCGCAGATGTTCCGAACGCGACTGACGGGAGATATTGGTTCGTCGTCCCAACCCGGCCTGATCATGAGCGGCGATCCCTAGCGGATGAAGCAAGAGCGTGGACGAAAGCGTGAACGAAAGGGTTGAGCGCCGCTGGCGAAGCCCTGAGATGCCCCTGGCGGGCACCCTACATGGCCACAGATGGAATTCCCCTGTGGCCATTGACAGCGACCCGGCGGGCACGTACCGGGGCCGCGTTCTCGGTTAGCTCGGAGGGAGACAGGGCGATGTCGGGAGCAGAGCGCGCATGTCTGTCGTGCGGGGCGCCGCCAACACCCGGGGCAGCCTTCTGCGCCAATTGCGGAACGAGGCTCGCGGACCTCGCGGGCCCACTTCGACCGGTTGCCAGCAGGTCGAGTGACGTCGCGGCAACGCCGGCCAACCTGCGCGGTCACCTGAGTGGCCGGCTGATGGCGGGGGTCGCCGCCGTGGTTGTCGCGGTCCTAGCGGTGGCCTACGTGAGCTTTCGCGCGCCGGGTGGCGGTGCGGCGTCGCACAGTAAAGGTCAAGCGGTGACGGAGGGTCAAGCGGTGACGTGGGCCGGGGTGGAGTTCACCCTGCTCGACACGCAGTGCTCGACCTCGAACGTGGGAACGCCTGGCTACACTTGGGTTGGATTCCAAGTACGAGCCCAGAATACGTCTCCTGCGATCTTTCAGGACACGATGAACCACTGGGTGGCAGCCACGGACGGGCAGTGGTTCGGTGAGGTGCAGCTGCAGCCTGGATACAACGGGGGCTGGCCGGCGACATGGCAGCCACTGCTTGGCTCTTGGTTCGTGTCGGCCCTGGATCCCGGCCGGGAAACGACCGGCTGGTTCGTCTTCAGGATGCCCATCGCTAAGGACCACATCGCGTTCGGCTTCACCGCTTACCCTGTCGGTCTCGTCAGTCTCGTCAATGCGCCGCCCTCTTCGTGGGTCGCCGAGTGGGACACGCACTGCCCATGAGAGCCGCTCTCGGACGGTGGCAGCTGGCAGGAACCGCTGGGCGCTTGTCATCAACCCAGCCTTGCCGTGGCCGTACCTGGCCATCGCGCGGTCAGCAGCGAGGTTGTGAACGATTCGCGCCGCGGCTCAAGACCGGAGCGTGGGTGGGGCTCGGACGACCGGCGGCGGGTCGACCCGACACTCGGAGCGGCGGAGGGCGAGGCGCACCGAGCCCGGGGCTCGCGGAGCGTTCAGGAGCGTTCCCCTGGGGGCTGCCAGCCCTCGTCCCCCCGCCGCTCGGCGGGATCGTCCAATGCGCTGAACGTGCGCACACGATCTGTCGACGGGCACCAGATGTACCGGCCCGGCTCTTGACCGAGGTGGCCAGTCGGCTGTCTCTTTGTCTCGGTGTCCCGTGGCTGTGCTTCGGGCGTCTGGCCGTCGGGACGACGAGGGATCGGATCGCCACCGCAGTGGAGCTGGTTCAGCCGGGGGGCGGAAGGGGCAGCTCGTTATCCGGGCTGCCGACCTGGAGGTCGTGGAGATGTGGGGAACAAGTCGGACCGCACGCCTAGCGCGGAGTCGAGGGGTGTCCCTGATCCGAGGTCGGGGCACTGCTGTGGCCCTGGTCGCCGCCCTGCTGATCGCAGCGGGATCCGCCGCCCCAAGCGGGGTGCGCGCGCTGGTGACTGCGCCTGCGAATGACTTCTTCGCATTCGCCACCACGGTCACCGCTCTGCCGTTCACGGACGCCGGCGTGAACACGACCCTCGCGACCACCGAGACGAACGAGCCCGGGCCGACGTGCGGCGACTGGGACGGCTACAAGAACATCATCTGGAACTCGGTCTGGTACAAGTACGTCGCCGCAGCCTCGACGACCCTCTCGGCCACCATGGCTCCGCGCAACCTCGTCGGCAATAACATTGCCGGGGTGGTGACCGCCTACGAGGGTACGGGCTTCGACAGCTTCAGCGAGGTCCGCTGCGCGGCCGCGTCCAAGGCCAACGCCGAAGTCAACCTGGCCTTCCCGGTCACCGCCGGCCGGACGTACTACATTCAGGTCGGCGGGAGGAAGTACGGGTGGTCGGGCGGCCCGTCGGGAGTCTTCGACTTCTCGGTCGGGGCGCAGGTCCCTGCGAATGACTTCTTCGCATTCGCCACCACGGTCACCGCTCTGCCGTTCACGGACGCCGGCGTGAACACGACCCTCGCGACCACCGAGACGAACGAGCCCGGGCCGACGTGCGGCGACTGGGACGGCTACAAGAACATCATCTGGAACTCGGTCTGGTACAAGTACGTCGCCGCAGCCTCGACGACCCTCTCGGCCACCATGGCTCCGCGCAACCTCGTCGGCAATAACATTGCCGGGGTGGTGACCGCCTACGAGGGTACGGGCTTCGACAGCTTCAGCGAGGTCCGCTGCGCGGCCGCGTCCAAGGCCAACGCCGAAGTCAACCTGGCCTTCCCGGTCACCGCCGGCCGGACGTACTACATTCAGGTCGGCGGGAGGAAGTACGGGTGGTCGGGCGGCCCGTCGGGAGTCTTCGACTTCTCGGTCGGGGCGCCCGGCCCGACTGCAACGGCGCCCGTTGCCAGCCTGCCGTCCGGAGCCACGCTTGGCACGAGCGGGGTCCCGGTGAAAACGACGTGGACGGGCACCGGGCACGGGAGCGCCATCGACCACTACGTGGTCCAGCGGCGCACCGACGGTGGCGCATGGACGACCGTTGCCACGACGTCCGCGACATCGGCGACCTGGGCCCTCGGCTCGGGCCACGCGTATCAGTTCCGGGTCCAGGCGATTGATGCGAACGGGGCGACATCGGCGTGGGCGACCGGCGGGCTATTCCAACCCGTGGCCTACCAGGAGTCGGCCTCGGCGATCGCGTACCGGGGGACTTGGGCCTCGGAGTTGGCGACGTCCGCCTACGGCGGGCGTCTGCGCTATGCCAAGGTCTCGGGCGCAACCGCGACATTCACGTTCACCGGTCGGAGTGTCGCCTGGGTCTCGACACGCGCACCGTCGCGAGGCTATGCGAAGGTCTACGTGAACGGGGTGTACACCACGCGGATCAACCTCGCGTCGTCATCGACCACGTACCGGCGCGTCGTGTGGACGAAGAACTGGTCGACGCCGGCCACACGGACCGTGAGGATCGTCGCCGAGGGAACCGCGGGGCACCCGCGGGTGGATGTCGATGCGTTCCTGATCCTGCGGTAGAGGCGGAACGTTGAACGTCGCCGGGGACGCCGCCGCCCGAGCTGACAGGGATCGACACCCAGAAGCGCGTGCTCCGATCATGCCCCGAGGCGTCGCCGTGCGCCGCGGCGTCACGATCCTGCTCACGATTGCGTTCCTGGTCGCCGCCTGTGGCTCACCCTCCCCGTCGCCGTCGCCGACCCCGGGGGTGACCGTCGTCCCCGTGTCCAGCCGGTCACCCTCGCCAAGCCAGACGCCGCTGCCGAGCCTTAGTGCGACGGTCCCGGCCGAGGGCACGACCCTGGCCGTTCCGGGTGGGGCGAGCGTCCGGATCCCGGCCGGTGCGGTCCCGGAGGGCACGACCGCTTCGATCTCGGCTGGCCAGCCCTCCGGCGGCCCGACCGATGCCTGGCCGGCGGACGCCGTCGGGCCGACCTGGTCGATCGATGCCGGCGGTGCGGCGCTCGCCAGGCCGGTCACCCTGACCCTCCCCTTCGACACGGGCGCGCTCCCGTCCGGCACCGATCCCGCTGGCCTCCTGCTCGCCTACCGAAACCCGGCTACGGGCGCGTGGATGCCGGTCCCGGCGACGGTCGACGGCACGGCCGGCACAGTGACCGCGACGGTCGATCACCTCTCGGTCTGGTCTCTGTTTACGATCGATTGGGACTACTGGGTCACGTTCATCAAGCAGGCCGCGTCGGGCAACCTCGGCGACCTCCTCAACGGGGTCGTCACAATCACCGGCAGGTGCGCGACGACGTCGTCCGTGTTCACCGTTGATAACGGCGCCACGAACGGGATGGTCAAGGGCTGCATCGAAAGCTCGACGAAGACCTCGGCGAAGGTGCGGGTGACGAATCTGCGAGCATTCCGTCTCAAGCTCTTCGGGGACGCCCTCGACGCGGCCAACGGATCGCTCCTCGCGTCGGGCGAGTCGGTGACCCTCTCGGTCGGCGGCACGAAGCAAATCCAACCGGTCGTCGTCGCGGCCGACCTCGATGCGCTCGGGCTCGGTTACGACATCACCGACATCGTCCTGAGGCTCCTGCCGGGCAGCGACCTCGTTAAGGATGCCGGGACGTACGGGAAGGTCCTCGACGAGGTCGTGACCGCCACGGCAACGCTCTGGACATCGGCCCAGATCCTCGACGACCTCAAGGCGGGCAAGGTCGTCTCGGCGGCCAGCGCCACAGTCGAGCTCCTGACGAGCGAGACGTATCTCACAACCCTCCTCGCGGCTCTCCATGCTGCTGGGAAGGCCCATGGCATTCCGATCCTGGCCGCACTCTCGAAGGACGGCATCCGACGGGTACTGGCAGTCGTGAACCTGACCGATCTGATCGTGACCACGTTCACGTTCGTCGTCCAGTACATCATCACCGCTCACAGCGAGGTCAGGGTGAGCTGGCTGACGCCGCCGACGGCGCCGACGGCACCGGGCCAGGGTGGTACAGGCCGCGTCTACCAAGGCGTCTTCACGCCGACCGGCTCGATGAGCGTTGCCCGGGACTCCCCGTCCGCCACGCTCCTGCCCGACGGCCGGGTCCTCGTCGTCGACGGGTGGGACGGCAACCGCTCTCTTGCCAGCGCCGAGCTGTACGACCCGCGGAGCGGCTCGTTCAGCCCGACCGGCTCGATGAGCGTCGCCCGGTTGTTCCCGTCCGCCACGCTCCTGCCCGACAGCCGGGTCCTCCTCGCCGGCGGGTCGGAGTTCAACGGCCCCCTTGCCAGCGCCGAGCTGTACAACCCGCGGAGCGGCACGTTCAGCCCGACCGGCTCGATGAGCGTCGCCCGGGGCTTCCCGGCCGCCACGCTCCTGCTCGACGGCCGGGTCCTCGTCGTCGGCGGGGTGAACGACAACGGCTCTCTTGCCAGCGCCGAGCTGTACGACCCGCAGACCGGCTCGTTCAGCCCGACCGGCTCGATGAGCGTCGCCCGGGACTCCCCGCCCGCCACGCTCCTGCCCGACGGCCGGGTCCTCGTCGTCGGCGGCAGCCTCGATGCCAGCGCCGAGCTGTACGACCCGCAGACCGGCACGTTCAGCCCGACCGGCTCGATGAGCGTAGCCCGCAGCTTCCCGGACAGCTTCCCGGCCGTCACGCTCCTGTCCGACGGCCGGGTCCTTGTCGCTGGCGGGCGGAACGACAACGGCTCTCTTGCCAGCGCCGAGCTGTACGACCCGCGGACCGGCTCGTTCAGCCCGACCGGCTCGATGAGCGTTGCCCGGGACTCCCCGTCCGCCACGCTCCTGCCTGACGGCCGGGTCCTCGTCGTCGGCGGCCTGGGCGAGGGAATCACGGCTCTCGCGAACGCCGAGCTGTACGACCCGCGGACCGGCACGTTCAGCCCGACCGGCTCGATGAGCGTCGCCCGCGAGGGCCCGTCCGCCACGCTCCTGCCCGACGGCCGAGTCCTCGTTGTCGGCGGGCGGGACGCGGGAGGGACGCCTCTCGCCAGCGCCGAGCTGTTCCGATGACGTCGAGCGCGGTACCACCGTCTGCGCGCTCGAGCGCCCGGCGACCCCCGAGGGCTCCGGCAGACACGCGGTCGAGATCCAGATGACGACGCCACCCGCCTTCTGCCCGGACTGCGGCACCCGCCGGCTGCCGGATGCCCGGTTCTGCGGCGGATGCGGCGCGGACCTCGGGGGCGCTGCGCCCACCCCGGCCGTGGGTCCGTCCAAGGTTCTGCGTCCCGGGGGCGCGGGACCGGCTGAGGCTGCTCCGGGGGTCGTGGTCACGCCGCCATCGCCGCGCCCTCCCGCCCGGGCCCGTCGCCCGTCCCGGACGCCGCTCCTCGTCGCCACCGCCCTGGCGCTCGTCCTCGTCCCCGGCGGGGCCGGGCTCTGGTGGCTGCTCCACCCGTCCGCTGGTCCGACGGGCTCGCCGGATGGCTCCCCGTTCCCGAGCCCGATCGCACTCACCTCGCCGCCGGCGAGTCGAGCCCCGCAGATCGCCGACCCGGACACGCCCGCCTACCAGGCGGCCTCGGGCTTCACGCCCGACGCCGTCCGGGTCCTGACCGTGACCGTCCTTCAGCTCAGCCTCGAGCGCTACCACGACGACGTGGGCACGTACCCGACGACCCTCGACGCACTGTTCCCGAGCTATGCCCCGGCGGGACCGGACGGGCAGCCGATGAGCGGCCCGCCGGCGGTCACCGACGGCTACAGCTACACCGGATCGGGCGACACCTACACCCTCTCGGTCGTCCTCGCCGGCGGGGCGCCGTACGTCGTGACCGCCCCCGCCGGCCGATGACGGAGCGAGCCTGATGGTCCGCCGGCGCCTGCTCGTCATCCTCGCCAGCGGGAGTCTCCTGCTCAGCTCCGCATCGCTCGGCGCCGGTCCGATCCGGGCGGCGACGGGGACCGTGACCGTCGATCTCTCCCTCGGCAACGAGATCGCCACCGGTGCCGTCACCGATCCCGATCCGGCCCACGCCCGGGTGACGGTCTCGAACCGCTACCACTTCTGGGCCGGGCTCGACCTCCAGGCCCCGAGCGGTGGGGCCAGGCTCACCCCGACCCCGATCGGGGAAGACGCCCGCGGCCTGTACGGGCTGCTCGGGCTCATCGGGCCCGAGGCGACCTCGGCCTGGGCCGGCACGTTCGACCCCGCCGGCGGCTCCCAGGCGGTCTGGCTCCACTACGACCTCGCGACAGCGCGCGGTGCCCAGGCGCTCGCGCTCACCACGCTCACGATCGTGGCCGACTCGTTCGGCGCACCGCTCCTTGCCCCGAGCGCCTCGGCCGTCGTCCACGCCGTCACGCTCCTGACCGACCTCGACGAGTTCACGAACCTCCTCGCTGCCGTCGGGCGCAACGACCCCTGGGAGATCGCGAAGGCGTGGAGCCTGCTCCTCCAGTCGCAGGCCGGCCGCGACGCGATCCGGCTCGCCCTCGCCGACCTCGGGGTCGTCGCTACCGACGGAGCCCTCAAGTCGCTCGGCAGTGTCGTCGGGCTGATCGACTTCGCGCGCACGATGCTCGACCTCCTCCGGGCCGGCCTCGCCGGCCACACGAGTGGGCTGGTGACATTTTCAGTCGGAGGCGAGCCGGAAGGGTCGCGCCAGGCACCGCCGAGCGCCACGTCTGCACCGAGCCAGGCTGGCACAGGCCGCGTCTACCAAGGCGTCTTCGTGCCGACCGGCTCGATGAGCGTCGCCCGGGACTCCCCGTCCGCCACGCTCCTGCCCGACGGCCGGGTCCTCGTCGTCGGCGGCCTGGACGCGGCAGGGACGCCTCTCGCCAGCGCTGAGCTGTACGACCCGCGGACCGGCACGTTCAGCCCGACCGGCTCGATGAGCGTAGCCCGGGACTACCCGTCCGCCACGCTCCTGCCCGACGGCCGGGTCCTCGTCGTGGGCGGCTTCGATGCAAGCGCTGAGCTGTACGACCCGCGGACCGGCACGTTCAGTCCGACCGGCTCGATGAGCGTAGCCCGCAGCTCCCCGTCTACCACGCTTTTCCCCGACGGCCGCGTCCTCGTTGTCGGCGGGCAGGGTCCTGTCTCTTCGCTCGCCTCGTTCGCCTCAGCTGAGCTGTACGACCCGCGGACCGGCACGTTCAGTCCGACCGGCTCGATGAGCGTAGCCCGGGGCTCCCCGTCCGTCACGCTCCTGTCCGACGGCCGGGTCCTCGTCGTCGGCGGTCAGAGCGCGGGAGGGACGTCTCTCGCAAGCGCCGAGCTGTACGACCCGCGGACCGGCACGTTCAGCCCGACCGGCTCGATGAGCCTAGCCCGCAGCTGGTTGTCCGCCACGCTCCTGTCCGACGGCCGGGTCCTCGTTGTCGGCGGTGAGCGCACGGGAGCTGCGCTCCTCAGCTTGTTCGCCTCAGCTGAGCTGTACGACCCGCGGACCGGCACGTTCAGCCCGACCGGCTCGATGAGCGTAGCCCGCAGCTCCCCGTCCGCCGCGCTGCTCCCCGACGGCCGGGTCCTCGTCGTCGGCGGCCTGGACGCGGGAGGGACGCCTCTCACGAGCGCCGAGCTGTACGACCCGCGGACCGGCACGTTCAGCCCGACCGGCTCGATGAGCGTAGGTCGGAATTCCCCGTCTACCACGCTTCTGCCCGACGGCCGCGTGCTCGTCGTCGCGCGTGCCTGGGACGAGACGCCTCTAGCCAGCGCCGAGCTGTTCCGATGACGTCGAGCGTGGATGCGACCCTGTGCGTGCTCAAGCGCCCGGCGATCCCCGAAGGTGCTCGACCGACGCGCTCAAGCGGCGTCCGCCCGGGCCCAGGCGGCGGGCTGAAGTCGTCGCCATCCTGCGACGCCTCGGCGCTCCGGCTCGCCGGCGCCCTGCCGCCGCAGCAGAATGGCGAGTAGCTGATCGGCTTCGCGCTACTTGTCGGAGGAGTCGTTCGCCCTCGTCCTCAGTGAGCCCGAGGCGGACCAGCGAGAGGGGGTGAAGCAGCTACCTGCCGCCTGACCAGACCGACGAGGCGTTACACCAGATGATCCGACTTGGCCGGCTCGCCGGCGGTCGCGAGGGCTTGGAGGACGGCGCCCGATTCGGTATGGTCGGTTCATGCCAATGGGAAGCGGCGGGCGTCACCGTCCCCGGGCCAGTCACCGATGAACAGCGCACGTCGCCAGGCTCTGCGCTCCATCGTCGACCGGCTCTTCAGTTTGCTTGCACGGGCCCTGAAACCGTACGTCGAAGAGCGTTTCCGGGCCGCCTATGGCGAGGAGTGGGCACACAAGGCGGAGATCGTGTCGCGTACCGGCGACGAGACGCTCAACAGCCTCGATGATCCGAACCATCTCCTGAACCTCGTCAAGGATCACGTGGATGGCGCCCTCGGTCAGGGACTTGAGGTGGCGCACCGCCAGGAGGCGCGCCGTCTCGCTTCACGGCTCGGCCAGGAGAGGCACGCGTATGCTCACTTTCGTCCGATCGAGGGCGACGAGGTTCGGGGTATCGCCGCGGATGCTCGTCGGCTCCTGGCCATCCTGGGACTCCTGACGTCCGACCTGACGGCCGAGCTGGACGCGGACGAGCGGGAGGTGCAGCGGATTGTCGCCGGCGACCCGCCACCGCACCTCGAGGAACTCCGCCGCGAGTACGTCGAGGAGCGCATTCTCACCGAGACCACCTTCGTTGAGCCCGGTGAAGTCGGTGCGGCGGGCGTCAGCGGACCGGTTGGCGTTCGGCTGCTGGACGTCTACTCCCCGGCGAGATTCGAGAGCGTTACAGAGGACTGGGGGCCGTGGCGGACTCGGCCCTTCGGGTCTCGACAGCCGACGGTTCATTCGGGCGAGGCCTCCCCGTCGCTCGGGCCGGATGAGCTGGGGAATCTGGGACGCCGGTGCATCGTCGTGCTCGGAGAGCCTGGTTCGGGCAAGACCACCCTCCTGCGCTACCTCGCCCGAACGACCGCCCTCGGCGCGGGTCCGTTCGGGTCACGGACGCCGATCCTCCTTCGGGCCTCGGATCTCGCAGCGAGAGTGCGGATCGAACCCGGCCTGAGTCTTCGCCGCTATCTCGCGTCCCGCCTGTCTGACCGCTACGGAGAGCTGTACGAGTCGGAGCTCGAGCGCGAGCAGGCGCTCGTCCTCATCGACGGGCTCGACGAAATCGCCGCGGATGGCGACCGCCGCGCGGTAGTCGATGCGATCCAGGGGTTCGCAGGCGACCATCCGCGGACGCCCCTTGTCGCCACCTCCCGGCCTGTCGGCTATCTCCGCGGGAGCCTTGGGCCGCGCTTCGTCGAGCTTCGCCTGATGCCGCTCTCCGAGAAGCAGATCGAGGAGTCCGTCCGGAGGTGGCTGCAGGCTCTCGGTGGCAGCGACGACGCGAGCGAGGCTGAGGCACTGATCCGGGCGATCAAGGGTGTTCCGGCAACCCTCGAGCTTGCCGCAAGCCCGCTCCTCCTGACGATCATCGTTCGGCTGTGGCTGCACGGGGCGCGACTTCCGGACCGGCGGGTCGAAGTGTATGAGCGGGCGACCGAGTTGCTGCTTCGAGACCGGCCTGCCGCCCGTCCGGGGCCGCGGGCCGACGCGCAGGAGCTGTACCGCCTGCTGGAACCGGTCGCGCTCGACATGATCACCAACGGCGTCGATGTGATCCCCGAAGCTGAACTGAGGCGCGCCCTCGTACACGCGATCTCCGAGGAGGAGGGTCTTGACCCCGCTGCCTCCCGGCGTCGAGCACGGGAGATCCTCGCGATTCTTGCGGCTCAGACGGGCCTGTTTGTCGAACAGGGCCGGGTCGCAGATGGGCCGGTCTACGGGTTCCTTCATCGTGCCTTCACCGAATACCTCGCCGCTCGGGCGCTGGCCCAACGGTGGGAGTCGGGAAGTCTCGACCTTGAGGAGTACCTGCACAAGGCACAGTGGCGCGAGGTGATCCGACTCGTCTTCGGCCACCTCTATTCGCGAGGGATCGAGCCGGCGGAACGGGCTGTCCGCGAGCTGCTGGCGCTCGAATGGCCGGCAGAGCGCCACCTTCTCGCCAACCTGCGCCTCGTTCTCGATCTGCTCGCGACCGAAGGGATGGTCCTGAGTCCGGACCTGATCGAGCAGATCGTCACGCGCGCCGCCGAGGCGTTCGTCGATCCCCGGCGAGACGCGTTCGCCGAAGATCTTGCCGGTTTCCTGGTCCGGCTTGCGCGCAGCGGACGAGTGTCGCACCCGGTCCGCCTGCTCCCGGATCCGACCGGTGAGCCTCCGCGCGACGCTCGGCTTGCGGTGCTCCGTTTCCTTCTCGAGCCCGAATCTGACCGCGCCCTGATCGAGATGCTCCGCCTGGGGGGCGATCTCGCGGAGGGGGACGCCGATGTTCAACACTGGTCACGCAGGACGCCACATCGGTGGCTGGTCAGACACGTATTCAGTAGCGACTTTTGGGAAATGGCGCAGCGCGCTAAGCCCCCCCGAGGTGCGATGCTGGTGTGGGGCGGCCACTGGGTCGACGGATGTGATCTCGAGGTCAGCCGACGGCTCAGGGAGGGCGGTATTCCTGAGTTCACCGTCGCCGATGTCGCGCGCGATCCAGCCCGCTTCCGGTCGCGCGAGCCGTGGATCTTCCTGGACTACTGGGACTACTGCGACTACGGGGACGACGGGGACAGCTCCAAACCCATTCCTGGAGTGGACAACTGCCACCCCCTCGACAGCACGCTTCTCGCCGACGAGCGCGATCACTGGTTGCTTGCTCGGGTGGATCGGTTGCTCGACACGGCCCTGAACATGACCGTCGACCGTGGTGACGACGCGCCGCCCGTGGCGGTGAGGGTCGTAGCGCGCTATCTGAACTGGGAGAACAACTGGGAGTACACGATCGACCGCGATGGTGCCGGTGTGGCCCTGGGGCGTGTGGTCCGGCTTCTGGAGCACGGCCCGTCCTCCCTGCGCGAGGTTGCGGTCCGCAACCTGGTCGCCTTCCTTGAGGAGCTCGAGGAGGAGCTCGAGGAGGAGCTCGAGGAGGAGCTCGAGGACCTCGAGTGGCGGCGGTGGGCGTCGTGGGTCTGGGGTTGGCTGCAAGGGAGGCCGCCCGAGGTCCGCGCCCTCTTCGCCGCCGAAGTTGGCCGGGGCCGTGAGATACCTGGCGCGCTTGTTGGGCCGGTCGTCGCCCTTGCCGAGCAGGACCCCGATCCGTGGGTGCGTGAAGTCGCCCGGGCAGCGCAGGTCGGTGCCTCGAACTGGGACGATGGGGGGGACGTCGTCACGGCAGTCCTCCTGCGGGCGGCCCTCAACGAAGAAGCACCCGACCCAGATCGGGTGCGGGCCCTGATCGATCGCGCGAGCGGCTCGCCTCCGGTGCCGGGCTGGGGGGGAAGGTACGTGGTTCGGAGCAGGGCGGAGATGGACGAGCTCCGTTGCTACTGGGGCCGTCACCGTTCGGTCGAGGTGCTCGCACGCAGCCTCGCGAATCATGATGACCGGGGCGGTCTCTGGGGCCTCTTCCTGCTGGCCCAGCTTGAGCGCGTCGACCACGTCCGCGTCGAGCTCCAGCGTTGGTTCAAGGGCGACGAGGTCGCGCGACGATTGGCGTTTGCGGCCCTGCAGCCGCCTGACCTCGACGACGACTGGCTGACGAGTGTCGTCGTGGACCAGCTCGCTGATGGATCGGATGTCGTCCTCGAAGACCTTGCCGGCCGGCTCCCGCTGCTGGTGAGCCCAGCGCTCCGCAGGAACCTGGGGGAGCTGGCTGCGGTTCAACTCGACGGTGCCTACCGTCCGGGAGTCCTCGGCTTCGCGGCGGCGATGTTGCTGGAGGGTGAGCCGTGGTCTCGCTAGCGCCCAGCGGCCAGTTCACCCGGCGGCTCGCAGCTGCTCTACTGCCCAGTCGAACGCATCGAGGAACCGCTCCACGGCTGCACCCTGTGCCAGAGTGCTCAGCGAGATCGACGGGCGCTTTGAGAGCGCCTCATCGGAGATCCGCACCCCGTCGATCTGCTCAAGCTTGTCGCGCAGGGCGCGGCGCTGCTCGAGGTCGGCGAAGAGGCCGTGGGTCAGGTACTGGAAGTTGATTTCGACCCGTCCGTAGCTCCAGACCGTGAAGAGGTAGTGCGTGACGTTCGTGCTTTCGAGACCGACGACGAGGGAGCCGTCGCGCAGCCCGCGGCCCCACCAGACCTGGCAGTCCCGCTCCGCCGCCCACGCCTGCAGCCGCTGCGCGACGCCGACCGCCGCCCCTCCGGCGCGCCGTTCCAGGTCGGCGTAGAAGGTCGCTGCGTCCCATTGGGGGCCCGGGGATCCGGCGCTCTTGGCCTGGCGCGCGGCGGCGGTCTGGCCGATCACCCGGGGCACGAGGGTGGTATGCCCGTCGGCACCGAAGCGCTTGACCTCGATCGCAAGGACCTGGGTGCGGGCGAGCTGCTCGTTCAGGAACTCCACCACGCGCTGCAGCTCGAACGGGATCCGGTCGGCGACGAACAGGAGCCGCAGGCGGCGGGCGTCGAGGTTGGTCTTGACCGCCTGCCAGTAGTCGTCTGCGGTCATCGTGTCCTGCAACAGTTCGCGCAGCAGCTCATCAGGGTCACGGCGCTCACGATCGCACCGCTCTCGGAGCAGCGTCTGGATCGTCTCGACCGACCAGTGGAGCACGACGTTCGCGGCGTAGTCGAGCATCTGGCCGACCACCTCGCGGCGGATGCGCGAGTCAGAGCTGCGCTTGACCTCCACGAGCGTCGGGACCCCCTCCTGGTCGAGGAAGAGATGATCGACCGACCAGCGATCGGCACCCCGGTCCTGGTCGGGGATGCCCGCCTCGCGCGCAACGAGCAGCCAGCGACGCGGCTCGGCCGGGTCGACCTGGTCGCCCGCGAGCAAATCGGGGTAGCGCGCGAGCAGCTCCTGGAGGACAGGTTCGGCTTCGTAGGGCTGCTCGCGCAGCTCGGTGAGGCCGCCGTCTTCACCCATCAGGAAAATCGAGCCGCTCATCGCCTTCACATACCTCGCACGCCCGCAGCACCGTCGCCTGGTGGTCAGTCGTCATGGCCCCGGGGGCGTGCCGTGCTCCCCGTCCGGGTTCCGCCTGAGTCGCGCTGGGGCTCACGATAGAAGCCCTTCTCGCGACCGTCGTCAACTTGCGCGTACCCCAAGCCCCCGAGGTCGCGAGTGTACTCGTCGCCCTGCTTCGTCTCCATGATCCATCCACCCTTGCCGGACCTCTTGACCTTGGTCTGGAGGTCCGCGTGGAGGACCAGGATTGCCGAGGCTCGCACCTCGATGTTCCGCGCCGATGACCCACAGCCGGGGCACGGTGACCGCTCGTCGACGGCGATGTCGGATCGCTCCTCGAGCGGCCGGCCACAACCCCGCAGTGGACGACGTTTGGCGTCGGTTCATCCGTCACAGTCGGCTTCCGGGGCCGGCTCCGGACGGCCTGCAGCTTGAGCTTCCGATCGTGCCGTCGGCAGACAACCCAGGTCTCATCGGCGGGATCCGCAAAGTGGATGCGAACCGTGCGCGTTCCGGGGTTTTGGCACGCCGGCCACTCGCAGGTGGGCGAGATGTTCGCTGGAACGAGGAGGCGTGGACGCGCATCGATGTCCCGCGGGCTACTGGTGTCGTGCTCCCTCGATCTCCGTCAGCCGCGCCTCCGCCGCCAGCGCCCGGTCGGTCCAGTTGACGCGCATCGGCTTGGGGGTCGGTGATGGCGCCACGGGCTGGGCCTTGGCCGTGGGCGGGGGCTTCGCCCAGTCTGGCAGGGACCTGGGCATCGATCTGCGCGCTGCTGAAGCCGCACTGCTTGTTCAAGATTCCACGTGGCGGTCTTCATTCGGAGTCTGACGGTGGCTCATCGGCGATGTCGATGTCACCGGGCAGCCGCGCGAACCTGCGGATGCGCTCGTATCGTTCCAGTTCCCGCTCCCGGCGCTTGAGGATGAGCGCCCGGCGCTCGCGGAACACGTGATCCCGCACGTCCCAGAACTCCTCCTCGTTCGTGGGGGCCGGGAGGTTGGGCCGGTAGCGGTTGCCGAACTCGTTGCAGGCCCGGCAGCACGTCACCTTGTTGGCCCTGTCCTCGATGAGCGTGGCGTCATACCCCTTCATCGACCGGGGGACGATGTGGTCCACCGAGAGTTGGAGGTAGGAGTCGAAGTCCTTCAGCATCAGGAGCCCGCAGTAGACGCAGGTATAGCCGTCCATCGCAAAGATGGCGCGGCCGTAGCCACCTCTGGCCGTGCCGTCGCCTGGCGACGTGGGTCCCAGCCGGTGCCTCGGCCTGTCGAGCGTCTCGCCAGCCATCACGTCTCCTTCCTTGTGCCGGTAGGCCACCGTATCACCATCTTAGGTCCGGCCGTGTCACCTCGGCTGGCAAATGCGTGGTGCTCCTGATCGGCGTCAGCTGTTGGTTCTCGGTTGTCCACGGGGCCCAGCGTAGCGGCTCGGGGACGCCGGGTTTCGAGCCGAGTCGGGAGGTCAGATGGTCAGGCGGGGCTCTCTCTTTCGCGAATCTCGGGGTGGGCCGTGAGAACGTCGGCCCACTTCATCCGAACGTGCGTGTTTCCATAGGTGGGGCATTCCGGCGGAGCCCAATTCTCGGCGACGGCGGGCCCGTGCAGCCGTTCGTCGATCTCGGGGTGGGCCGCGAGGATGTCCACGACCTTCATCTCACGGTGATCCTTGAGGCAAGTGGGGCAGATTCTGGACTGGCCAGCGCTTGTCGGTCGCACCGTTCACCTCCCGTCGCGACCGTAGCGCATCGCGTGCGTCGGCCCGAGCGATCCGCAGGTTCCCCGGGTGCGATCCGCCAGACAAGGGTCTTCGCACCGGGCGCTCCACCTGTGGCCGGACCAGACGCCGGGGACGTGCATCCTGCGCGGGGGCTCGTCAAGGTGTTCGAGGAACCAGCGCACGAGCCTTGCGAGGTCGGCTGACCCACTATCTGACCGATTATCTCCTGGCGCTTGGTGCGCCTCAGGAGCCTTCGGTGCAGGGTCCTCGATCGGGGAGTTGGCTGGCGAGGAAGGATTCGAACCTTCAATCCCCTGATCCAGAGTCATCCGGGCCCGATCGGCGTGCTCGCCCGA
>Ga0334722_10001504_pt1 | contig 28951 bp, 47 predicted proteins | sample C3_bottom_MG_FD_207210 | JGI IMG/M metagenome (GOLD analysis project Ga0334722, IMG submission 207210) | Sediment microbial communities from Yellowstone Lake, YNP, Wyoming, USA - C3_bottom | ecosystem: Environmental > Aquatic > Freshwater > Lake > Sediment | place: USA: Wyoming | collected... | reverse complement strand
CGTGGCTCGCGTATTGGCTTTGGTTGTCGCACTGCACCTGGCTCGCGTTTGCAATGTTGGGTTCCGCTGTTACTACGGCTCGCGTAAATCATCTGGTTGTCGCGTTTTGCACGGCTCGCGTGAAATCGCTGGGTGTCGCCCCTATGGTAGCTCGCCTCCGACGGCGCGTACAAAGTCTCTGGCTCGCATATTCTCCATGGTTGTCATGTTACCAACGGCTCGCGTGACTCACATGGTTGTCGTTGTTGTCCTGGCATCATTCGTCGTCGAGCAGAGCAATCTCGGCCGCGACGAGCGCTTCGTCAAAGTCGTCTTGGCTCGCGTCACTATTTCGGTTGTCGTCGGCGCTCTGGCGCGCGTTCCGATTCTGGGGGGCGCTGCGAAACTGGCTCGCGTCGTACTTTTGGGTGTCATGTGCTGCGTGGCTATGTCCGAGCTTTTCTTCCTGATAGGAGGGCCGCACGGGGAGCCCCTCGAATGCTCTCCACTCCTTCCAGATGTCGAGGAGCAACATTTTCACCATATAGCGCGTAGCCGCGTTGTGTCGATGTCCGTCGGAGATGCCCCATCCCGCCGACTGCTTCCGGTGTTTGTAGTCATCGTAGAACTTGCGCCAAGGCGAGCCGACCTTGATCAGCACGGATCCAAGAACACCGACGAGCTTGGTCTTGAGAAAGGCGTTGTAGGGCAACTTCTCGCCTTTGGCGGGCCGCATCGCTTTTCCCGAATCGTAGAATTCTCCCTGGGACAACACTTTGCCGGCATGCACACACTTGATTTTGATTTCTGAAGGCTCCCCCGGAGCGACCTTTCTTCGCCTCGCCGTTGCAGGATGGAACAGCTCACCTTCTTCTTTTGCACCGAGTACCGTGTGACATTTGCAACAACGTTTCGCCGGGATTGGCGCAAGCCCGCAAAAACTCCACATCTTCGAAGGCGTATCCTCGCGATAGATATCGAACTCGGCGAGGATGACGCCGGCCATCGTAGGGCCGATGCCCTTGTAACGCTTCTTGTCCGATAGGACGGCCTTGTAGAAACCGATCGTCTTGAGATGCGTTGCGACGTCGCCGAGAGCGACCTTCTCGGCCTTCTCGAGCTCCTTGGCACGCTGCTCGAGGAGGGCTTTATCGAGCTCGTGCAGCTCGATGGGAGGCGCCTTGCCCGTCTTCTTGTACGTCCGCCCGGCTGTTTGAAGCCTCAACCGTTGCAGATCGTAGAAGTTGCGCACGAGCTTCCGCAGAATCGCACGGCTCTGCTCGCGTGTTCGTTCGGGTAAGGCTGCGGCGGCGATCTCTGGCATTTTTGGTGTCTTCGACTTTTTCGATGTCATTTTTCGCTCTCTTGAAACTATAACTCTCTTATTCATACTTATCGGCCGAGATGCAAGCCCCAAATCGTACGTATGGTAGTGACCATACGTTGCACTACGTTACCCTGTGGCGTTTCGGTTCTAGTGTACTGTGGCTGTTTGGAACTATAACGTTAAAGTTCACACTTATGTTATTGTAGTTTCGCTTATTTGGCGTAGGCACACTTCAAGCAATAGGATTGGTCATGATCTCGAAGAAGACACAGGCGGCGCGCACTAAGATGGAAAACGCAGAGCGCGATCGGTACATCGCGATCCTTGGCATGGCCCCAGAAATCAGGACAAGCCGTGATGAGCGTTACGCGGCGACGACGGGTGAGCTGTTCGCATACGTCGTCGAGGCCCACGGGCTCACGGCGGCCGAAACGATTCGAAACTCCTTTCGCTGAGCCCGTCTTTGCGGGTTGAGCAAAGGGCGGTCCGATTCCGCCTCGTTCGCCGAGGATTGGTGTGAAAGGAGCCGGAGCTCGAAACCCGGTGATATGTGCCGCGGGCAATAACCTACGGCTAACTCTTGGTGAGACATATGGCGCGGGCGGCCCGCCCGTCAAAGCATAGGCGGAATCCTGTGCAGGGGCTTTGAAGGAGACGACGATGACACGCAAAATCCTGCGATGGAACAAGAAGCGCTTCTGTCACATCGAGATCAAGCTTGAGGACGGGCGGCTCTCGGTCTGTGGCATCGAAGGCAGAATCGTCACGAGGGCGCAGGCGAAGAAGGAAGCCCTTGCGTATTGGACCTCCTACTTCGAAGAGGACTGGAACCAAATCACCGAGCTCAACAAGCGCTTCGATAAGCACTTCACAAGGCCGTCGGGCGCCGCCAAGTTCGTTCTCGAGACCGACGGCGAGCTCCACGGGCTTGATGTGCTCAAGGTCGAAGGAGGGGATGAGCAAGGCCCAGCTTCCCACGACTCGACGAAGATCGTCCTGATCACCGAATCGTACGGACAGATTCGAGAGGAACTCGCCGAATGGTTCCCCGAGTACGTCCCACTCTTCGCGTATCATTTGAACGACCTGCACGCCGAGTGCGAGCATCAGCAGGCGCGCGACGAGACCTGGCAGACGCGTCCAAACGCGGTCTGCCCCGACTGCGGTTACAAGCTTGGTTCGGCCTGGCTGAAGCGTGATCTACCGCCCGAGATCGTCAAACTTGCGGAAGGAGTCCCCTAATGAGCTATTTTGATCGGTTCGATATCGTCGAAGCTTGGTTCGTATGGCTGTGTCACCATCACGACGGTAAGGGCTACCCGCGTAACGATCCCCGCTACTGGGCGAGCTATGGGCGCTGTTCAACAATGGAAAAACGTCTCGGCTTCAAACCAAGACCCGATCTCGAAATGGAAACACTTACAGAGAACGGGCGCGAAATCTACGATGCGCTCTGCCGCCGCGCGAAATTCTGTGATTGTGCGAGGGCTGCGTGAGCGATCTAAAGAAGCTTTCGAATGGCCTCGACACGGGTACGAGCGGCCTTAGTCTCGGAGGGGTTCAACCGACAAGTCCCCACGTCTCCGCCCTTCCGCTCGACGAAATCGATGTCGGACTTGCCAGTCGAATCCCGAACCAGAACGCCGACGGCGTCTTGCTCGAGTTCACGCGCGATAGCACGCGCCGCACATCTTGCGCGTTCGAAGAACACCTTGCAGGGAGCGGGTCCCGCTTGGATGAGGTCAACCATGATGGAGGGCTCGCCGACACCCTCCCAGAAGCCTCGTGCCTTGATGTGAGTCGAAGCGGGAAAGTAGATCGAAGCGAGCTCCTGAACACGCCTGCTCAGTCGTTCGGGATCGGCCGTGACCCGTCGGCCTTTGCTCCCTCGAGCTGCGATTCCGCCACCGACGAGAAGCCGCACGGTACAAACCGGGCCGAAGGCTCCGAGTCCGCGCCTCTTCTTCATGGATCCAGTCTAACAGATCCACGTGACGAGCTGCAAAGACGCCGCGGTCGCAACGACATGAAACGCTGGCTCTTCGTGGATATGTCACAGGATCCGATCGTCGTCGAGACGTGCTGGCTGAGCGCCTTCGCCGCGACCCATCTGACCTGGGCCAATACGATGAGCCCGACTTTCGTCCACGGCGCCGATGGGAGATGGCGCGCGGCGATAGCCGCGAAAGATTTCGACGAATCTGTGCTCGTCGCCTTATTCATGCGCGTAGCGCGAGCGATGGCTGCGGAATGGGCAAAATGAAGTATGAATTTTAACGTTATAGTTCCCGTCAAAGCGGGCAAGGGAAAGGAGGACGGTTAGCGGAGTTGCTGGGGACACAAAAAGCAGAAAACGGGACCTAAAACCAAAGGGGGCTACGATGATGAGATTTGTGGGTTTGATGGTAGTGCTTGCGAACCTGAGTGCTTGTGGTGGTGAGATTGGAGAGAACACGGCAGAGGCACGCGCCACGACACCCTACGCGAACGTAACGCTGTTCTCAGGCGTTCAAGGTATAGGGCGAATCACGTCGAGTCCAGCTCTCGTCAACTGTACGGTTGCTACTTGCAATTATTCCGTCGCGCAAGGTGCCGTCTACGATTTGACGGCAAGTCCGTCTGGCAACTTCCGTGGTTGGGATGGCGGCTATTGTGTCAACCAAAATCCCTGTCATGTCACGATGAGTATTAGCCATTACGTTTACGCCCTCATGGACTGCGTCCCTGGTCGTCATGACTGCGGTTGTCCGGGGGAGTATTGCTGCGATGGCACATGCGGCAACGGACTAGAGTGCGGATACGACTACACCTGTCAGTAGGACCTTCGATGGGTTTCAAAGGAAGATTCCCAAAGTATCACTTACGAATAGGTAGGAAGGAGCGATTACGGAAATGAATCTTTCAGCGGCGTACAGGGGGCTCTCCACATATGTGTTGGATGATGAACTGCCCGAGCTTGTCCGCAAGCCGCTTCTCATCGCGCTCAATCATCTTGAGCAGACGATGCGACTCGCGACCCCAAGCAAGATCGCGGCGCGCATTGATGACTTCGGCGATGAGCCGACGGAGGACATGACGAACGATTTCGCTGACGATGAACCGCCGACAGAGCCATTTTTCATGGTCGAGTTCGATCAAATCGAAGAGCTGATCGAATGCTGAATCTCAGCTCCCTCGACCATTTGATGCTCGCAACTCGTGCCGCACAGCGAGGCGGCCTTGTCGAAGTGTCTCGACATTTCTACACGGAGATGGACAAGGCCGCCCGCATCCAATTTGACACGTGGCTCGAGCGTATGGGAGATCCGCGGGCACTCGATCCAGGGCCAAGCATCATTCGATTCATGAGCAAGGTTCAAGAAGTCTTAGATCGGATAAGCAAATGACCAAAGAAGAGTTCGAGAAGGCGCTCTTTATAACTTTCTGAGTAGCGCTTCGTCCTTCGGACACTCCTATCGTTGACGGATTTGGCGAGCATCCGGCGATGTGGATCGATAGCCAGGTGTTGCCACCTGTCGAGTTCAACGCAACCGGCCATCAGTTGTTTTTTCTCGACGGAGCCGCCAAGGGCCATTTTGTCGGTGTGGCCGGCCAAAAAGGAAGCGGCTTCAAGGTTTTCAAGACGCCGATCTTGACGCACGAACAGGTAGTGGGCTGTCGCTTTTGCATCAACAAAAGTGTGAATTTAAGCTTGCCACTTGTTCTGCCGATGAGGTAGATAAGGGAAGTGCCGTGAACGAAAAGTCAAAGGCTAAGGCCGTCGCGAAACTAACTGCGTTGGCCGCGCGGTTTAATGGCGACCCGAAGTCCGATCGTACGTGGCAGTTTGCGAATTGTCGCGGTTGTAGTGCATTCGCGCGTGCGGCCGAGCAGCTTGGATTTCAAATGTGGGCAAGCGCAGATCTCGCGGGTTTGTTGTGGAAAGGAGATCCAATGTTCATTACGAGCGGCGACGAACGCCTTAGCTGCGTAGACGGCAAGCCTATAGCCCAAAAAGAAGAGATCTGATGCCCAAGACGGTTCAGTTTTGGCTCCATCCACAAGGGAGCGACAGCGACCCGGGGACGCTCGAGAAGCCCCTCGCGACGTTGAAAGAAACGATCTCGCGCCTGCCTCCCGATGCGTTCCTTGCGGAAGGTCGCCTTGGTTATGATGCGAAAGAAGTCAAAGACAAAACGCACTACGAAATCTTCCTCGATGAACGCGTAGTACCATCGACACCGACTGATGATTCCTATTTGCGCACGTACTATACAGACCTTGAGACAGAAAAAAAGTTCGCGAGAGCTTGGACGACGAGACGCGTCGGCGGCTATACGAATGAGATCGGCGATTTCACCGCACTCATCCACGACGATGCTAAAGGGGTAATCGGAAATCCCAACCTCGATCTACGACCCCACGATTGCATGCGAGAATGCCGCAAGTCGAGTCCTCCGATCGTCGGTAGTTTACGGCGTACGGGCCATGATGCTTATGTAACGATCATCGATGGCCCTGGGAAGGGCTTTCGTAGTCGCCTGATCATGCGGAACACAGTCGACAGATTCTACTTGTCCCACCCGTTTGAAATACAACTCCCGGGAATATGCCTCACGACTAATACTATGTTTCGCCTTGCCCGCAAGAGCATCATCATCGAATTCAATCCGCCGTTAGGTCGCACATGACCGAACGGACGGGGAAGCGGAACAAAGCACTACAGGCGAGCCGACTACTCGGCGAATCGGATGAGGTCAGACGTGCGCTCACCGAGGCCAACGGCATCATCGGACACGCCGCGGCGATTCTCGAGGTCTCGAGCGTGACCTTCCATCGGCTGCTCGAGAAGCATGGTCTTCGTGAATGGGCCAAGAATATGAGGGTAGCGAGCGGCGTCTTCGGCAAGAGCGGCACGGGCGCTCCACGAAAAGGTTGAAATGCTCGTCGAGATTGGGCTTGAGGTCGGCGACCGTGTGCGTCTTTTCGATGAGACGGCTACGCATGAGATCGTCAGAATCGTAACGAGTGAGGATGAGTCGACCGTCTACTACTGCCTTGAGAACGGCCGCGGCTATGCTGGCGGCGGTCTCGTCCTCGTGGAGCGCTTTGATGCTGAAGTTGAAGATTATGAAGAACTCTTGCGCGACAGTTAAAAACCGCACACCTTAACCTCGTAGCAAACGCCCACGGACGGGGCTTGAATCCCCAGCTGATAGGACGGGGATTTGGGGCTCACCTGATTTGGAGAAGCCCGCATCGAGCACTTTCCAATCCCCAGTCTTGGGATCCAAACCGAAGTTGCCCGCGTGCAGGTCAATCAATCGAATGCCCTTCTTGCCATAGAACGTGTGGAGGTTTAAGACCTCGGTGACGAGCTCGGTGCAACGCGCACGCTTCCCGGGATTGCCATAGCGCTCGCAGGCGATGCGTCCGAAGACAATGCGCTTCTCGTAAGGAATCGTATACTCGGGCCCAATCTTGCGCTCCATCGCCATCTTGTCGAAGTGATCGGCAAGATAGAGCATCGGCATGCGGTTGATCATCTGACGGAAGTTCCGCCCCGGATGATCAAGCCTCTCGACGACCGCCGCATACAGGTTCTCGCCGGCAAGCCGCCGCGCTTCGAAGAGCTTGACGATACGGTCTTGGTCCTGTCCCTCCATGAGCGTCGCAATGTCAGTCGGATCCTGCGTGATCTTGACGACCTTGCCGTCAGGGCGTTCGTAAGCACACGCGAAGACTCCGCAACCAATCTTCTTCCCCGGCTGAAGGTGCTCGTATTGGCTCTCGGTCAGACAGACTTGCATCTCGGGGACGTCGAGCTTGACGTTGCCCTTGCCAGCTTGCAGGCACCTCGAGCCGGCTCCGCGACGCTCTCTACGAGGTTGTGCGGCAGCGAGTCCCGTGAGTCCTACAACGCCGAGAATCGCGCCTACGGCCGCAATTGCGAGCGCGCCGACTTCACCGAGACGAAACGCCATCGATCAGGCCGTCCTCAGACGTCTCGTGAAATAGCCGGGCGCCTGTCAAGCAAAAGGCGAATAGGTGCTCTCGGCACTGCTTGCACGCGTTAAGATGATCGTAAAAGTGCGTTGTACTCATGATTCCTCAAGGAGACGAGGATTGATCATGGCAAAAAAGCGCAAGATAATCAAGATCTCCTAGCATTTGAGCGGTCAGTATGTTAGTCTTTAACAATGCACAAACGAATCGGATTGGGAGCCAAAAGTGATAATCCACGAGAACTCATGGCACTAGCCCTGGAAGAAGTCAAATCCCTAAAAGCTATAGATAGACGGCAGGCAGCCGAGAAAGCACATCTGGCGTTAACAACTGCCGTTGAGGTCACGGTAAATCGAAATCTTACATCTCACGGCGAAGAAAAACAGGCCGTTAAGCAGATCGCGCGACGCATGCGCTCTCCCGGATTTGAAACGACCTATCACCAAACGCGTAAGATGCTGCACGGCGACTGTTTTCATCAGGCAAAATGCGATGACCTACAACGATCGCTTGGACAAGCCGCAGCGTTAATCAACTTCATGCTGAAGTCAAAACGAGGTCGCCGATGAATCCCAAAATTGCGGTGACCTCGATCGCCATCGAGAAAGCCTTGTTACGAAAACTAAAGAAGCAGGCGAGCGCGGACGGTCTTTCGGTGTCGGCGTTTCTACGGTATCACCTACGGAAGATATTAGCGGGGACGCCGCCGACCGGCTGAATCCTACGCCCGAGCGGTAACGAGACGCCCGTGACGTCGGCGGCGCTTGATCTTCTTGCCGCCTCGAGCTGCGAGCGAAATGCCGACGACCGTACCCACGCCGAAGAGTCCGATGAGACCCCAACCCCACCACGGAAGACCCTTAGACGGGGCGCCTTCGGCTGCGGCCTCTGCTTCGGCTTCTGCCGGCGCTTCGGAAGGAGGGGCGCCCTCCTCGGGAGGTCCTCCGCCCGACGTCTTTTTAATAATCTCACCGCTCTCTGTGATTACTGTGTCAGGCGCGGGACCTGTCGGACCTGGACCTTGCGAGGTCGTCTCAAGCTTTTCCCGAGTATAGGCATTTGGATCAATCCCTAGACTTTGCTGAGGTACTTCCGGCTGTTCGTCCTCGGGGGTAGGCTTAGATGGTGGCGCTGGGGTTGGCCCTGTCGCAATCCTACCACCTGTAGTGATCCGTGAATCCGTAACAGGTTGAGTAATCTCAAGCGAACACTTGGCAAAAGCCTTGCCGCCTGCATCAGAACGAGGCGGCGGATAGCCTTTTGCGTCACCGAGAGTTTTTACCTTGCGCGCAAGCGCCTCAAGGTTTTCTGCAATCAGCCTCAAGGTCCACTTCGCGCCTCCGACGACGGTTTGCACCGATACCAAAGTATTCGGCCCGATCACGCCTTCTACAACAAGATTCTGGCCAAAACGGTTGAGCTGCACTTGAAGCGCCATGACCGTACAACGAAAGCGCGCGTTGCCAACGATGTTGCCCTTCTTGGTAACAGTCCAGACCGCTTGACCACTAATTCCGCCCGCGTAGCGTTCCTTCTGAAGAGGAAGCTCGGCCGTGAATGAACTCAAGAGCTTATCAATTTGGTCTGATATCGTTTCAGCCGTATACGATGCGATTTGCTCAGACGATGTTGTATCCCCCGAGCGAGCATTCGAAGCCTGAACTACGACACGCGCCGCCTGCACTGTATCATTGCCGATCTTGCCGTCGATACCGATCTTGCGAGCATGTGGATACTGCGCAACGACTTGTCTCGGGAAGCTATTCAAAACCGTCTGGAACTGCGTGGCCTTGAGTTTCGCGGTCGGCGTCATACCGACACAAATACCGCGCCGGCACGCGAAATCGCCGATTTGAACGGCCCCACTTGGAGCTTTGACAGCCGTTGGAACTTCGACCTTCTTGCCCTGCGGCTGGGGAGTCTTGAACCCCGCAGAGATCCCCGCCTGCTCGATCGCCTTGATGAGCTCATCGAGATTCGCGATCACTTCTGCCGCTTCGATCGAATGCCGCCCTACGGTCGCGAGCCACGCGTTGACCGCCATGTGCGTCTTGGGCCCAAACTTGCCGTCGACCTTGCCGACGCCGGGCACCCGCGCCGCGATAAGCGCCCGTTGGAGCTGGGCGACCTTGGCCTGCGGTGGCGCAACCTTGGCACCCGTAGGACTTGGTCGGACTCGCGAGGCGGCTGCGCGCGCATCGATCATCATGCCCAAGCCCTCGATCAGAACCGCAATACTTCCGAGGATTTGAGCTTGCGTCAGCGGACCTTGCCCTGCCGCCTGGCGGAAATTGTTGACGGCTGCGACGGTATGCGCACCGAAGAGGCCATCCGCTACGACGGGCTTTCCACGCTCGTCGAGTACTCCGTAGGCTCGGAGCGCCTTCTGAAGCTTCATGATGTCGGATTTGGTCGCCGTTTCGATGATCTTCGGCGCGGGAGGCGGCGCCGGGGGCTTGGGCGTAGGGCCCGCGGCTTGAGCTGCACGCGCGAGCTCGGCGACAATCGATCTGATGCTCCCGAGAATCTCAGACTGCGACAGCCCACTACGGCCGGTCGTCTCCCGATAATTATTGACGGCAGCGACCGTATGAGCACCGAAAACCCCATCCGCGACGACTGCCTTACCCCGCTCATCGACATATCCGTGAGCCTTGAGTGCTCTTTGGAGCGCGATCACATCCGCTTTCGTGGCACGTGCTGCCACGGCCTTAGCCGGCGCCCTCGGTGGAGGTGCGGCCGGCACCGGAGCGGTGCTGCCCCTACGTAGCGTCGCGAGCTGCTCTTCCACCGTCGGATAGCGTGCCGGAGGCGTTTCGATAGGCTCACGCGTGACTGTGAATTTGCGCCCGGGGATCTGCTGGAGTCTCTCTTCCAATCCAGCAGGCACCGCCCCAAGGCCGCGACGGCGAAATACACGTCCGCTGTTGCCTCCACTAATCGTAATCATGGGTCCTATGCTAGAAGAAATCGGAGGGTTTTACCAGTCTTTGCCGGGGCCTTGGCACTTAGACTTACTCCATTCGGATGCGTAACGGTTCAGTACCCGCTGCGACTCGGTGCTAAGGACACCGCCATGTTTCCGCTCGAACGTGACTACCTTCTTCCGGTACGCGTTGTAAAGGCGTTGCTGCGTCATGATTGACGCTCTGAGATCGCTTGCGCAAAGGTAGCGCCCGAGGGCCTTAACGAGATCTTTTGACTCACGACTGGTCAAACTACCAACCCTTCGGAAGAACTTCGCCGACGATGTGACGATCGTTCCCGTGATTGGACACTTTCACGATGTCAACGGGCTTACGAAGTCTATTGGCGAGCCGCCGTGCGGCTCGTAGGGCTTGTCCCTTTTTTCCAGCGGGAAAGCATTCTTCGTAACCGCTGTGCGAAGCTGCAATGCAGTAGCCGCGGTCTGGTATTTGTGTCTTCGGCATTATTTTTCACCTGTGAGTACGTGAATCAAACGTGTTCGACCGTAGCGCTTCGCCCAAGGCGAAGACTTATGCGTCATAGCTTCCTTCTTGGTCGCACCGCATGCGATCATTTTCCATCGATTGTCGAGGAAGGCTTCTACGACGTAAGAACATTTCCGGGCGGCCACTTATTTCCTCCGACAGCTTCGATAGGCCGCTGCGATCTGACGCGCCAACTTTGCATCGCCGGTTGAGAATCCACGCCGAAGATCACCGACGAGCGCCGAGAGCGCCTTGCGCTTGGTGCTGCCGTTGGGCTCCATGATGACGCCGGCTCCTGAGCTCACGAGCTTGGCGGCGTAGCCTCCTCGATGTTTGTCAGCCACGACGCGGACCATGTACTGCCCACTGCTCCCAGCATTGAACGAATCGCACTTGTTCATCGGCCGCACCGTTTGCTGTCATGTCCGAGCGCACGCAACGCTTCCGTCTTCGTGTCGTGTACTCCGAAATCCTTGCCGGGGGCATCAACGCGATGAGAAATCACACCAACACTGCTCTCGACGATGGTCCCGACGAGACGTTTGCCGTTGAAGACGTGCGTGAGCTTGCCGCCACCGACGGCTTTGCCCGCGCGTTTCGTACGAAGACACGGCATTTTAGTATCCTCGCGGAGGCGTTTTCATTGCGCGCCCAGAGAAAGCCATCCCCTCGCCGTAGCCACGGCCGCTATACCACTTACCGCTGACCTTGAAACGGTACGAACAGCGTTCGTTTGAAATCCAACTCCCTGGCGCGCCCGGACGCACCTTCGTACATTTTACGGCGTGACCGTAGCCGATGACATTTCCCTTGAAATCCAGCAACGCAAGACCCTGAGGAGTCTTCTTCGGATAGCCCCCAATTTTCTGCGACATCTTTTAGAACCCTCTCCAATACTTCTTGATCTTGGGTTGGAGAATCTTGCCGCACGCCGATCGAACGAGGAGTTCTGGAAGCATCGCGTTGCCGGGATAAGGCCCACGCTCGATCGATGAAAGAGTTTCGCCGACCCACGATCGAATGACGTTCGGTGGGATGTCACGAATGCCCGTACGTTTGAGCTTAACGTCGTGCACATTGAACGAGGATCGCCGTTTGCTGACGAAACGCGCCGTTTGTACGACGACCGCCGCGTAAGCCCTCGATTCTCTCGAGAGTCCCTTCGTCCGCAAAAACGGCGTCAGATCGCACTTGGCCACTAGCGAATGCCTCCGCGTCGGCGCGTACATTGAAAGCCGATGGTCTCTCGCGTACGCTCGAAGCGAATTCTTAATCCACTCGCGTAACCCATCAAATCTTTCGAAGCCTCGTAGCTATCGAGATGAGCCATCGCATGTCCTAGATCGGCACGAGCGACAAGAAGGTTATCCCAAATCTTGTTGCAGTCAGGCGTCTTACTCGCAACCTCGCGATCCACTTTTCCAAGCGCGTCAGCAGTGAGGTTCAAAGCCATGCGTGCCTGATACGCATGGACGTCAGGCGCAGCGCCGAGCTTCATCCCTCTGTGCTTGCGCCGGGCCATTATCCACACTTCCCGCCGTATTGACGGCTTAGCATGCGAACGAAGATGTCCGCTTCGTCGCTGTAGATTTTGAACTCCGTGCTGACGCCCCGCTTGTGCCACTTCACGATCATGTCGTCCTTGGTCATCCCCTTACGCGCCATCTCAGCCTTCACATATGGGATGAAGACAGGAACCACACAGCGATAGAATTTCCTTCGCTTGGCCATTAGCGCTTCTTGCGCCGCTTCGGCTTCTCGCAATCGAGCGAATATGGCTGAACGCCGCCGTGGTCGTCGATGAACCACACACCGGGGTAGAACTGCTCCTTTTCCATCCTGGCGCAAATGGCCTTGTCGGCGTCCTCGTTCTCAAGGAACTCACCGAGGAATTTGCCCTCGACTTGACTGACGCAGATCTTGGAGCCGAGGCGACCGCACGGCGTGATGGTGTAGTCCTCGGGCGAAGGGCCTTCCTCGACTTCGCCGCCCTCATCCTCGTCGTAGTTGCCGAGGCGTGCGCGAGGCCGTCGGGCAACTTTCCCAAGCAGAAGCGGACTGCGCCGACGCTTTTTCGCCATTAGCCAGTCCTCAGAAAGCATCCTCGTAGAACGTAGACGACATGTTGACCACTGGCCTCTTTTCGTACGATCGGTTTACAGAAGCGGGTTTGACGTGCAATACGCCGCGCGTTCGAACGCGCGAGCTTCTCTGTTTCATACGTCTTATAAAGATCGTATTTATCAGGATCGTAAACGCGCGCCATCTCAGCCTCCGGCCATCTTCTTCGCCGCGCGATGTGCAGCTTCGGAGCTTGAATGGCCTTGGAACGCGCCGACGGTGTCGACTTTGCACTTGCGGAAAACACGGACCGTGTACTTACGGCCGCCGTGAGGGCCCTTCTCCGAGGTCACGAAGTAGGTGGCGCTGTGCTTGCGATCGGGATGAACTACCCCGGACAGACGCGAGTTGAAGAACTGCATCGTGTCTTTATCGAAGAAGTGCGAACCGCACTGCCTGACCTCGAGCTTGAGCTGCGAGTCGTTGAAGACCGCTCTGCCAAGCATCGTTCCGCGTCTACGTCTCGCCTTCCGCGCCATCAAATACACCCTCGCAGAACGTAAACCCCGTATTGCTCGCCCGTGACGCCGATCCGTCTCCGTACGAGCGGCTTACACCCTCGCCCCTTCATACGTTGTGCCTGTTCGCGCGCCAACACGCGCGTATCATACTCCCTATAAAGAGAATATCTGGAAACGCGCTTGGCCATCCTCACAATCCTACGCCGAAACTTGCCCGAGCCGCAAGAACTGTGATACGCAGACAAGGCCCTATACAATGGAGCCCTCCGGCAAGGTATGCCAACAGGTCGCGAGTGCGATCGGCCTTGCCGGGGGAACACTCAGGAGTCAGACCATGTCGACCGAAAAGAAGATCGCAATGACCCCTCCGAGCGGGTTTGTGTCCTCAGAATTCACTCTTGTCGCGCTCGTGATCGCCATCATCCATCCGGTCATCGCCTATGCGATGCACCAACAGGGATCGCGCCTCGGCGGCTACTTCGCCCTCGCGGGGAGCGTCCTCTGCACCGTCACCTACACCATCGCGCGCATGAACATCAAAGCCGCCTGGCTGACCCGTGCGGTCGACATCGCGCAAGCGTTGGGACGTGAGCTCGAAGGAGCGAAAGACAACGGTGAAGGAGACGACGCGCCGGCTGAACCGACCAAGCCTTAGATCACTCGTCCCACTCTCCTGCTTGCCTATCACCGAGCGCGACCTCCGTCTCCGCCTGAAGAATTTGCGCGATCTTCAAACACTCGTCGATTGGGATTTGAACCATACAATACTGCCCACTCGGACTGCTATCGATCAGAACACACCGCCCTCGTCGAGCGCCTCCCCAAAATAACGACACGGAACAGTTTTCAGATTCGTAGATCTTACGAGCCATGACTTACCTCCTCGACGTGCTTCCAAGTCTTGCCTTTGACCGCGTTGTCGACGGTCGAATAACTAAGACCGAGTTGACGAACAAGAGCACAGACTCGGACAGCACCCGTTCGAACCTTCACACGCATCTCGCGGACCAATTCGTCGTTGAGCTTGGATTCGTAATGAGCCGCTCCGCGGGCGACTGAACGAGCGCGCGCCAGCTCTGAAAAAGCCTCGCTGCGCAACTTGCACTCGGTGTGACGTACGCAATGCGAATGAGGACAAGTCTTGACGATCATATGATCGTACGGGATTCGTTTCTGATGGCACAGCTCCCAAGCGACTCGATGCGCGAGCTCAGTGCATCCATCCACACGGATGTAGCCGTAGCCGTCCTGTTTGATCCGAGGTCCCGTCCAGAACCAGCACGATTCGGTCTTGTGGACGTTGTTCCAAAAGCGATCGGCGAGAGTCATGGATGCACATGGAGCGCTAAGCAACGCTCGCCGTCGTGATCCTCATACCTCATCCAAGTGCGGCGACGTCGATTCGGCTCGGCGTTGTGCGGTGCTGTTAGGCAGTCCAAACACAGATCGATGTCAAAGACGCCCGAGTAGCTACCGTCTTGGAACTCGACGACAAGTAAGACGCTCCCAAATTCGTGTCTGCCGATCGATTTACCGCAGTGGTAGCACGGGGTTGCTTCGCGAACTTTCATTTCGCGTCTATACTTGGTCGATCCCTTGAGCGGCATGATCAATCCAAACGCTCGACGAGGTTGTTTCCAACGCGCCAAACGCCAACGACTTCAGGAGATACGCAAGCGTCCCGAATGTACTGCCGAAGATATAAACCGAGGCTCACCGCCTCTTCATCGGAAGGCTGATTACGAGAGAACACGTAAAACAAGCCGCCTCCCATGGTGCAAACGAAGCCGTCGCCTTTCTTCGTGTTCCCCTGTGTAAAGTCAGGATGTGAATGACTGATGGAGTCAGCCACAGCCTTAGCCGCAGAGATCGCTTTTTCTTTCGCTACGTCTTTCATTAGCCCGTGAACGTAACGAGATAGGGCAACGATGAGAGATGGCGTCTTGATGTCCTTCCAGTGAACTTCGATCGCTTCCTCGACAGTCAACAAAGACGAATCAAGCTCTTCGAACGAAGTCAACTGCTTCAAGCCGCATGCGCACGTGGTTTCCTTCGCATCATCGCCGTCACGACGCACATGCGAAGCCTCTCCCGGCCATTCGGGAAGAATGCACACGTCATCACCGACGGGGCGTGTTCGCACACAAACGGAATCCCAAATCCTAATCGCGTTGCCCACAGCTTTTTCGTCAGCGAGCCGTTTATGTAGGGCCGGGTCTTTTACGGCCTCGAGCTCGACGCGTACTTGAGTAAACCAAGTGCCATCTTTTTGTGGCCACGCAAGAAATCGCTTTTCGTCCTTATTAGCGCGATCGTATTCTTCAACGAAGTTCGACATTCGTTTCCTCCATCGGCGCTTCATTGCCCCAGACTGACCACTGATCGCTGTGCCGGCTCCTAGCAAACATTTCCAAAAATGGCCCCGGCGAGACGCTTTCGATCAATCCATACTGCTCATCGGGCTTGCGACTGTGCTTGGAACGAGGAGCGAGGATTGCACCGGCAACGCCTCGACTGAGCGGCTTGACCTTGCCCCGAACACAAAGGACGAGCTGTTCGGTGCAGACGCGCGTGTAGTGACCGCCCCCGAAGACTGGCTGACCTTCCTTGCCAATCTTCGTCCAAGTGATGAGCTGCTTCGGCTTGAATCCCCAAGCCTGAGCTACCTTCGACGCTGATCCATCAAGGACGAACGCGTTGGGCGCCCAAAGCCACAGCCACGCGTTCTCCGCTGCGATGAGCTTGACGGGGAGCGCGCAGATCTCATCCAACTTCATCGTCTCGTAGTGCTTGTAGGCCCGTCCGTTCCCTGCGTACTCAGGCGCCATCCGACTGCCCCGATCATCAAAGGACCACGCTGGATCAGCGAGAACCGTCTGCCAGCCATCTTCGATCATCGGAAGAAGCAAGATGCGTTTCGACGCGACGCCAGAGTTGATGGAAGGCGTAAGCGGCTTGGGCTGTGACAACTCCGTTTCCGAGCATTCTAAGGCGGTGTGATCGATGGGCCAATCCATGAGTGCCTCGACAAACTGCGGGTTCAAGACTCGGGTACCTTCTGAGATATTCTCGCCATCCTCTGACATCGTCGCGACTCGGAGGGAACGGCATGTTGCGTCCGTCAGCGTCACGCAGCCCTGACGTTGCTTGCAGCCCATTGCCCCTGACGCTCGTGAATCGAGCGCTGTCGGCGTCGGCCATAGCTTCGCAAGCGACTCCAAGCTCGGGCGAATGACGCCCACTCTCCCCGCCGCGCCGCCTCGATTCGTTCCGTAGGAGGAGGAGGAGGGAGTAGGCCAAAATGAAAATTCTGTTTCGACGATGTGGCGCTCCGACTTCGGTCGCAGTGAAACAATCCCATTCCGCATCGAACCCGAGGACGTTAAGGTCCGCGAGGACACGATCGAGCCCTCTTTTGACAAGAGGAGCGACGTTCTCAATGAAGACAAGGGAAGGGCGCACCTCGTCGACGATGCGAGCAAATTCTCGCCACAATCCCGATCGAGGATCATCAAGTCCTTTCCGTTTGCCGGCGTTGCTAATTCCGACGCACGGGAAGCCACCAACGATGATATCCACGACGCCACGCCAAGGATTGCCGTCGAAGGTTGCAACATCCGTCCAAATAGGCGCCTCGTCCAAGGCTCCGTCTTCCATACGCGACGCCAAGACTTCGATGGGATAAGCTTCCCTTTCCACATAGCAGACAACGCGAGCGTTTGGCAGCGCACATCGAACTCCCCGATCAAGTCCGGCGCCACCTGAGAACAAGCTGAGGACATTGATGGGATGTGTATCCACATCGCTCATACCGAACCTTTCGCAACGATGACAGCCTCTTGTGCTTTGCGCTTCTCTTCTGAAGCGAGTCTCGCGATGGAATCGATCCGTTCGAGAGCTCCGGCGAAGAACAACACGCGCTCTTGAGTCCCTGAAGGAGGAACGTCGTGCTCTGACCAAGCCCATTCTCGTCGAAATTGTTCGAACGCTTCTTCGGCTTCGAACGCACGCTTGCGCATACGATCGTTGAGATCTTGAAGCATTCGAAACTCCTGAAACTCCGCATCCGTCATCATGTTGAAGGCCAATCCCTCGCGCAGCCGGCTTCGGCTGGAAAAACAGTCGTGATCCCATCGCGGGTCAACTTCTGCGACATCGCCTCTTCGAGCAGAAGACGCGCGCGTTCACCGTCTTCGATGTCGCACTCGCCGAGCAAACTGTCATGGCCATTCGAGAGCAGATCGACCGGCGCCTTCCATGGCGATTCGGCGATTCGTCTACGTTGATCGGCGATCCACGTCATGTCGCGCAGATCGAGAATCCCACCGAAGACGAGCCGCTCGAGATCGACGAGATGCGGCTTCGTTACTGCAACGAATCGAAAAATCCCCCGTGCAATCAACGTCGCAGCGAACGCTTGAATTCCAAAGTTGTAGACGATCGACGGATCGAAATTGCCCAGCGGGAATAGGCGCACGCGTCCGAGCAAGGCTTCACGGATTTCACGGTTCTGTCGGGCGAGCTCCTCCTGTTTGGCCCGCCACCGCACGACACCTTGCATCTTGTCGAGGATGACACGGACCATCTGCTCGACGTTGGCGAGCGTGACCTCGGGATAGTCTTTGACGAGCGCTGTCCAGATCGTAGCGGGAGCGCCACCGTAGATCCCGCCGTATTCGCCACGCTTCGCCAAGTCTCGAAGACGCTTCCACAGCTTTTGCTGACGCCCCAAGTGCTTGCGTAGATCGGGATGAAGCTCGGCAGCACTGAGATCGGCCTTCGGCTTCAAGCCGGCGCGTGCGAACTCCGCCTCAAGCTCAGCGAAGATAGGGAAGCACTCGCGTGCGAAGATGGAATGGGGATCGAGGCCCTTATTGAAAATGTCGAGCAGAAAGGGATCCCCCGAGACGAAGCCGGCGATCCGAAGTTCGACCTGGGCCATGTCTGCGCCGACGAGCACGCGTCCATGTCCGGCTTCCGCGCGAGCCCGGACGATCGGATCAACGAGATGCTTCGGCAACGCCAAGATCTCTTCGACGTTCGGCGCGACGACTTGGGCTCGAGGATTTTCCCGCGCACAGACCCAATCCCCCGAGGGCGTCGTTTTGAACGTGCCATCTGCGTTCGTGTCGGGGGGCCACCCCGGAACGTTGTAAGGGACGTTCTGCGTCTTGCCCGCGCCCCAGCGGCCCGTGATCTTCGTAACGGACCAATCAGGATGCACGCGCCCATCGGCCCGCACAGGCAATCCCGTGATGAAGGTCGCATCGACCTTTTGCGCTTCACGAAGGTGAAGCAATTTCCGCATCAAGGGATGTCGCAATGCCGCGCCTTCCATCGCTTGCTTGTCGGTCTTCGGTAGGCCCGTCTTCTTCGTGTATTCGAAGACCGGGATCCGAAGGACTTCGAACAAAGCAACGATGTCCATCTTTCCATTCGGCTTGAAAAGACCAATGTCTGTCGGCTTCGTGTCGCGTTTGGCGATCTCGGCGTAGCGAATCATCAGACGGACCGTAAAGTTGTCCGAATCCTTCTTACGCTTCTTCGCAGCACGCAATCGAGCCAAAGTCCGCCGCCAAGGATCTTCAATCGCCTTGAGCTCACCCGTGAGATGCTCGCGCATGTAGGCGACGCGCGTCTGTTGAACCAACGCTTGCCGCACTTGCTCCTTGCGATCGATGTAGAAACCGACCTCGCGCATGTTCGCGGCGATGAGCGCAAGCTGGCGGTCTACCTCGTAGACTTTCTTCGTCTTACGATGATCAACAGCCTTCGTCAAAACCGGCTCGAGACGCGCGACAGCTTGTGCGTCGCGACAATTGTAAACTACAAGCTCTGCTAAGTTACGAGAACTACTTCTAAATTCGGCCTTCCACGGCGTAGTGACGAAGAACTGTGTGGCCACCTGATCAAGCTTGTGGGGAAGCCCCGGAAAGGCTGCATGGTGACGCAAAAGACTGTCGCCGACGAGCCCTCGAAGGGGCAATCCATGCCGCCGCAAAACAATGTCGTCGAAGATTACATTGTGCGCCTGTTTGCCGAGCGCAGGATCCTCACAAAGGCGGCGCAGCAAATCAAACGCTCCGGGAACGCCTCGGATCGCCGCCCACGTCGCGGAAAATCCTACGTGCTCAGTTGCAACACCTACAGCGGTTAGATTCGCCGCAAGGGAATCTTTTCCGTCAGTCTCGGTGTCAATCGCGAAGGAGCCAACTGCGCGCGCCGCGTCGTAAAACTTCTCGATCGCGCCCAGAAATTGCGACCGTAGGGCAGGAGCGCCTACGACAGGATCACCATTTCGATTGAGCTTGACGTGATAGATCAGTTTTGGATTTTCAACGTCATGTGCAAACGCCTCAAATTCGTCACGCCACGGAACGACTTGGCCCTTCGCGAATCGTACGGCCTTCGATAGATCGTAGAGGAGCAAATAGTACAGCGTGTCGACGGACTTGGACTCGTTGCCGTCTTGTTGGCGCTCGCCGTCGCCACCTCGCAAGATATGCGCTGGGTGCAACGTCGGAAAGAGCGACGGCAACGGCTGATCTTGATCCCAAACGTCAGTCTCAAAGGGTACGAGCGAGCCGCGCGCGACGGTCACTCCGGGCGTTCCTTTCGCAGCAAGCACCTCGAGCGCCTTTGCGCCAACCGCAAGGACGACCTTGGGCTTGAGCCGTCGTAACTCAGCGATCAAACGGGGGCGGCATGCGCGCGCCGCAGCGGCCTTGACCTCGTCAAGGTGCGAAGGGATCGGCCCGCAGGCAATCGCGTTGGCGATGGCGAGCTCCTTGCGGATTACACCTGATTGGCTGCAAGCCTGATCGAGCAGCTTGCCGCTCGCACCGATCATAGGACGCCCAAATTGCACTTCGCGACGGCCCGGCGCCTCCGCTACGAGTACGACCTGCGGCGAGATCAAATGCGGCCAATCCGTACCCACGGGCCGACTCGGCAATCCGTTCTTCGACATCGGACAATTTTTGCAGTCGGCTCCATCTTTAAGGAGCTGCAACCGCAACGGAGAGAGCTGTCGCGCTGGCAACGGCGGCGCAGACGATAAAGGCGGAAGGCGAATTGGTACCGCAGACATCTACTTGCGATCTCGCTTGCGAGGCTCGTTGAACAACTGATCGAAACTGTACGTGACAGTGCAAGCGGCCAAAGCAAATCCTAAGCCGAGCGCCAATCCTCGTACCAATTCATGCAAAAACATCATCCGAGGGCACCGTCACGAGTTTCTAACCAGTAAATACATTGAATCGCCATATCCACTACGCGAACGTACTCCGCCGTCACGTGTGCGATCGGTCCGTTCGTGCCGCCAGCACGCCAATACTCACGCCAAACGGAATCGCGAAGCGTTTGCGGAAGCATGAACCAATGCCTCTTGCACATGAACATCTTTCGAGGCACGGGAACTTGGCAACCTTTCGCATGACAAGTGTGAGCACTCACTTCGAAGGATCCTCGATAGGTTCTTTCGGCGGTTCGAATCCTAACGCAGTCAAATCGCGGACGCATGGATGCCCCGCAGATTCACGTTTCATTCCCGCAGACACACGGCCGCCGACGAGCCAAATCTCATCGCAACGGCGAGCGATCTCGATGTCACATTCCAATCCGTACTCGCGATTGAGTACGTTCTCCTCGAGCACTTGGCACATGAGATGCCAATCCATGACGGGAGCAACATCGCGATAGTTTCGAGCTACCCAAGTAAACCACCGCAGCGCTCTTTTCAGATTATCGGGATCGCCACCGTAAGGATGCGCCAAATAAACCATACGCATGTCGCCATCTCCATTTCCATAGCACAAAAAAAAAGGACCGTTGACGGGCAGGCCACGGTCCCAACAGCCTCGCTCGTAGGACGTTACAGCCCGTACCTACGCACCCACACGACGGACTCGCTAGGGACGAGCCGTCGAACCCTTCGGACCACCGAGCGGCGGAAGACCCGCCAATGGCGACTTGCCGTTCTTCGCCGTCTTGGCAAGATGCGCCTTCCATCGAGTTCCAATGGGGCCATTGAGCAGTGCTGCGTTCACCTCGCCATCGGCATTGATCCCCGCAGCAACGAGAGCTGCCCGAGCGTCAGGGGCATCTGCACCGCCGAGTTGTGCTAGCGCTCGATAGTTGTTGATGTTGGGATCGTCCGCAGCCGAGGCGTCACCTGCCGCTTCGGTCGGTTCGCCTTCGTCGGGCGTAACGACTGTCTCGCCCGCAACGCTTCCGCTGTCCCACGGCAGCGCAGTGGCTTCGTCAGTCGGAGCCACATCGCCTTCGAATTGCGCGAGATACGCAATCGCCTGCTTCGATTCGGACTCGGGATTCAACTTCGGCGAGCGCGCCACACCAACAGGACGCTCACCCTTGATCCGATCGTTGACGTAGCGCTTGGTCTTTCCGGTCTTGGCGTCCGTATCTGGCTTCGAGAGCTCCCACACGATCGTTGCATCGAACTCACGGCCCATGAACTCTGAGCCCTTCACGCCCGTAGGTCCGATCGGAACACCCGTCGCGACCACGAACTGCTTCGCCCGCTGAAGCATAAACGGATGCGCTCGCAAGTCCGCGCCATAGAGGCTATTGGTCGTCCGCCCAACCTGATCCTTGTTCTTCTCGTCATGCGCAGCGACGATCTCGACCTCTACGAGCATCATCTTGTAGGGATTCTTGTCCCCGCTCTTCATCTTCTCCGTGATCCCCTTGACACGGAAACGATAATCTCCAAAGGGAAGCCGTTCCCGACGCGATCCGTCGCTTGCTTGGATCTTGTCGAGCTCCGCCATTGGAATGGCAAACATTGCCAATGGTACGTCTTGAGTCTTCTCTTCACTCATCTCTCATCTCCTTACGTTGCGTTTCTACTGCGTCTCCGTCATCCGACGGCCACTCACAAATCCTACGGCGGAATCCCGCCGACTTATCGAAGAGCCTTCATCAGAGGAGGAAGACCGGCCACCGCCGCAAGCTTGGGACGTTCGACTTCGGTCACGTTGCCGAGCGCGTCAGCGACAAGATCGCCTTTGAGAAGACCCTCGAGCTTACGGAAGGTCGGATTGCGAATCACATCCGGCAAACGATCGCCGTAGCGATGGCGTGCAGGAAAGCCTTCATAGGGCCGCAGATACAACGTCCGAATGGTCTCACCGCCGATATTTTCCGCGAGCATGAATCCTGCGAGGTTGAGAAGCGCAGGAAGCCTCTTCTCGAGAGCACGGCCCGCGAGCAGAAGACCCGCAGGATGCTTCTCGTTCTTCGCCTCGGCTGCGAGCGCCGTATAGATGATGCGAAGCCCCGGGATTTGCTTTGTCAACGCATCGAGCTCGGTGATATGCTCTTCGAGCGTTCGATAGGGCATCCATCCGTTCGCTCCCGCGTCAGGCTTGAGCGATCGAATCACGTCCTCGCTGTAGACTGACAGCTCGACGCAGATCGTTTGGATGTCCCCATTACGCACCGCAGGAAGGATCGTCCGATTGATGTCTCTGTCGACCTCCATGATGTTACTAACCGCAAAGAATCTCGGGGGTCGTTTGGGCTCGTAAAAAGTGGCAGGCTTCATGTACCGAACGGTTTCCCATCCGGTCTCGCGCGCGCTTCCAAGGATCGCGACCCGAGGATAGGTCGCAACGAAGTGCGTTTTTCCCGCGCCGAAGGAACCATACACAATCGCCGTCCGCAACAAGGTACCGGACGACTGACTCAGATTGATCTCAGGCATTTTCCGATCCTTCCGCTTTCTTTGGTGCTCCCCGAAGCCCACGCTCCAACATCACAGCATTCGCAAGCGTACAACATGCACGAGCGATCGTTTGCGGATCACGATTCACCATAGGTAACGTTTTTTCTATCGCACAAAAGCCCGATAGAACGGCGCACTCCAAGGCATCCAATTGCACTAAACAACCACCACAAACGCGCTCACGTAGAGCACGCGGGGCAACGTCGATCGGCTCATCGTCGATCGGCTCATTGCAATACTGACAAAACATATTGCGCATTACGACCTCCACGATAACTGTTCACAGTTCTGAAATTCAGAGCACGCGCCATATTGATCGAAACAACTCGAGAAGCGCTGTGGAAAAATATCCGTTGCTTCCCACGTCGCAATCTCGGCATTGAGCTGAGCGATCCAACGGGCGTAGCGTGAAACGGGTGGCAGCTTCGGCGGAAGGACAAGCCGATAGAAATCTGGGATCTTTGCTTTCGTCACAACATCAACGCAAAGACCAACAAGAGGCCCAAAAATCTCAGCACAACCGGACGCTTCCCAACACAACAACTGGCCGAGTATTTCTCCGTCGAGCGTCCATCCCGAACGTACCTGGTCCGACAACCATTTTGCGCTCTTATGCTCAATGATGAAGATCCCTTCAGGCATGTGAGGATCAGAGGGACCGACCTTCGCGACAAGATCGAAGCGGCAGGTGTAATTGAGCTTGGGATGTCGTGCCAGCCACTCAACCGCGAGCGGCTCGAGGTCTTCATTCCCATGCCCATAGAAGTTCGTATGAGCGTCATACAAACGCTCAGCTTCAAGAATCAACGCGAGATTGGGACCAAGCTCTGGCTTGTGATAAGCCTCCGCGCGAACGCACATCGCCTTGAGCTCTACGAGCAACCGATCAGGCGCCTCGTAGCTAAACTGCGTCATCGAATCATAGCTGAACGTTGTCTTGATCAGATCTGATTTGATGAGTCCTCGATCGCGATAGCAACAAAGTCCCATCTCACTTCCATACGTGAGCGCCAAGAGCGTATGAAACAGTCCTCCGATCTCCATAGCCGCTGTGGTTCTACGATCGCCTATCGACGCCGTCCGATAGAGCTGCTTGAACAAATGTGGACACTTCATCGCAATTTTGATGAACGACCAACCACGCCCCGACGGTCCTCCGAGCTGCGGAAGCCCTAAGAGCGCACTCGCAAGCGTAACGGCACGATCGAGCGGCATGCGCGTATCGTTCGGCGCATCCATGATCGGAATCGTGATGTCGATCTCAGGCGTCATTGATCAGTTCACTCCGTGAGGACCAACACAATGCGGACAGATCAACTCTTGTTGAACGATCAGATATTTGAATTCTCCATCAGGATCTCGATGCAATCCCTCGGCGAACGCCTGAAAACTCTCCGAGAACCGCGCCCTATCGTCCTGCCAAGACGGATCGGTGATCACGAGGATAGAAAGCCACGTAGGATTCTTATTGCGATCGTGAAAATCCTTGAGCCATTGTTTCGCAACGGCGAGCAACTCAGGATTGGCGCTACGCTCTTCGGTGATCGACCTGCGCTTCGCGAGATCAACGCCAGCCTCGCCGAACATTCGCCAACCTTCAAGAAGGAGAGCACGCGTACGTTTGCGATGGTTGCCACCCAACTCAAACGGTGGCGACCAAATCACAATCCTCCGTCGAGTCACATGCTCCACGATCTAATCCTCCGACTCAACCGTTGCCATCAAACGCTCGGTCAACGCGTCGAGCGTGTCGTCTGATTCGATGTTGAACGATGAACGCAAAATCGAACGCGCATCGCCAACGCCGGCCTGAAGACCGAGGCTCGAAGCGACCTCGAGCTTGGTGATCAGAGCCGCCGCGAGAGCCTGATCGGTTCGGCAATCGGCAACGAGAAATGTAGCCGAGATCGGCTGCGTCCCGTTGAAGGGCCGCATCTCGGCTTGCTGGACGTTGACGGGGCTCCAATCGAGCTCAACGAAGAGTTCGTGCGACGCAAACGAGAGATTGAGACCTGTCCCGGCCGTCGCCATCGTAGCGATCAAGACGACAGGCTGTTTGGAACCGATCGAGTGCGCGTCGATGACGAGCCTTTCACGATCAGCCGTCGACATCTGACCATGAATCGGGCCCAGTGAGATCACGTTGAAGCCCTTCGAGAGCACCTTCGCCGAGATCTCTTCGGCGGCCGACCGATGCCACGTCCACACGATGCAAGAGCGGCCACCGAGGACGGCCTCTTCATGAATCCACTTGAGCGCCGCATCGACCTTGACCGCCGAAAAGAGCTGTCGCAGACGTGCAAGGTCACCGACGACAGTTTTGTTTCCTCCGCCTGCGTACTGAATGGCCGCAGCCTTCGCTTCGATCTCGTCGCGTTGATCTTCCGTGAGTCCTACGAGCTCGATCGTACGTGTGATCGGAGGGAGGTCCTTTGCGATGTCGTTCCACCGCCGACGAATCATGACCTCACTCAACCTGAGACTGAGCTCGTCTTCGTGCGACGATCCCTCGTAGTTCCATCCGTGCTCGCCGGGACGCGCCGCACAGTAGCGAACACCGAAGGGAAAAAACTTACCGAATCCTCCGGGGCAAGCAAGATCAAGCAAAGGCCACAATCCTTTGGGACCTTTGAACATCGGCGAACCGGAAGCAAGGATCACACGCGTCGCTGTGTACGAAAGGCGCCGAAGCGCTTCGACCGTAATGTTGCGCCTAGACTGCACCCCGCTTAAATGACAATTGTGAACTACAAATCCATCGGCGAGGAAGGTGTGCAGATCTTCGACTTCGATATCGTACACAAAACCGCCTGGGCAACTGCCTCCAAATGTCCCGTCACGAGTTTGTTTGAGAACCTCAACACGGTCCACCCTCGCGACTCCAAGAATTCGGTCTTGCGAATATCCTGTTCCTGCCGAATCAACGCTCCGTGGGAACCCCCATCTATTTCTATCGCGATTCGATGTGTCGGATCTGCAATGTCGATCTTGTAATGCCGCGGATATGGCGATGGCATTTTGGTCGTTACTACAAATTCTGTTTGTAAATTGAGACGCTTGGCCAACAGCATTTGGCCTTGTGGCAACGGACGCCCATTGCCGCCCTGTATCTGCGGACGGTGCCCAATCGCTTTTAACGTAGCCGCCATTCGCGCGCGTGCCGTCAGATCCCGCATAGGATTGGCTTGTAACATATGCTTCCGATTCCGATCGGCGCGATATGCCCGAGCGTGCTCTGAGGAACAAAAAGCGTGCCGGCTGATTCGCCACCGTTCCAAGCCACGCTCTCCTTCCACACGCACTTCGGCGCCGCACCAAGTGCAAGGATGAAAAAAGACCCTTCGCACCGTCGGCCGCGGTCTCCCGCGGCGAACACGCCCGAGTCCGATCGTCTTGCACGCGGGAGAGCAATATGTCTTCTTGGACCCCAACGGCAACAACGCCGCGCAAATTGAACAAGCCCTCGGTGGATTCCATGGCCTTCCCATCATCACCTCTGAATAGAAAATCCCCCGATCGTAATTTCCGAGCCTCCACCCAACCACGATTCGTATAGAATCGATGGCGAGGTGTGCAAACAACACATCCCACCGCAGTCCACACACGAAGCAAATTCGCGGGACGTATCCGACGGCGTGCTACGATACGTCGACTTGAAAACACACCACGCACAGGATCGAACGCTGTAACCACGTCGCCTTCTCGCAGCGTTTCTATCGGGCGGCCATCGACAAGGGTGCCTGCGGGAAAGCACTCATCAAGTATGAACGTTCCGATCGGCATTGCGTTCGCGAGATCCATCCAACCACGAGCCGTCGAAAACGACATGAAGACAACCTGCGGCTTACGCTCGAGAAGCGCCTCGGGCTTGAACTTCATGTGTTCGATCGCGTGAAAGCCGGGGCGCTGCGTCACGCTGACGCCACATTTCGTCGCTAGCGTTCCACACAGATGACAATCTTCGTTCGAACACCAACCGAAACGGCGGACTGCCCATTCGTGCCACGCAAGACGCGACGCGATCGGTCCGACGACGACAGCGATCCCATCATTGGGATTGTGCGCGTAGATCGCTTGTACTGTCTTGCCGACTCGCGGTTCATCCGCGAGCAGCGATCCCCGACGACTGATCAGGAATTGCAATCCTTCGACCTGATGCGGACGGAGGATCGGATCGCGATTGAACACAAACGGCGTCCTAAAGGCGTAGTCGACCTGATAGCCGATCACGGGAAGATGCGAGCGGTGAACTTCGGCATCGCCGCTACGCAGATCGATCACGCCAGGGAGTTCATGCGGTGCGAGCCGCATTCGATCCCACACTTCCCGCCAGCTCACCTTGAACCAGTCAGGATTCGCGGTCGACGCCGCAATACGAATGGACGATGTTGAAACAAAAACGGCAGCACCCATCAACTTCCCCCAGGTTCCGAGCAACGGTCTACAACGCGCGACGAGATCGCGTCAAGCGTTTTTCGATCTCATCGTGAGAAAATTTTCAGATCGCGATCACGATCGCACACAACCAAACATGAATCTCAATCAACAATGACGCTGAGCGTTGCGAAACCAAAAGAAGATCACGATCGCGATCGAAAACTTCTTGCCACGCGTACTTGAATCTTGCTATTGCACAAGGCGGTCTGGGGGTTCCGCGCGTGAAGCTGCTTCCGCTCGACGTTATATCGACTCGTCGCTTTCTTGAGGCGCTCTGCGGCGAATCCGATCCGACTGTTATCTTCCAAACCTATGACGACGACCTCAAACGAAACGATAGAAGCCTCGCACGCGTCTACGAGGGCCAACTCCTCGAATACTTACCGGCACTGACGCGCCTCAACGCAGCGGGCGCCTCACTCTGCATTCAAATCAACGCAGGCGGCCGAGGACGCGACAAGATCACGAAGCTTCGAACGCTCTTCGCCGATTGCGACGAAGTCGCCGATCTCCCCGCACTCCTCGCACGATGTCCTATCAAACCCAACATCGTTACGGAAACGTCGCCAGGCAAACACCACTTGTTTTGGCTGCTCAACGACGGCGAGGCGCTTGCAACCTACAGCGAAGCGCAAAAACACATCGCGCGCGCGCTCGGAAGCGACCCTCTCCACAATTTGGATCGCGTCCTTCGGCTTCCAGGGACTTGGCATCGCAAGGGATCTCCACGACGAGTTCAACTCCTCACGTGTGATCCCGAGCCGCGCCGCACGATCGCCGAGGTAATCGCGGCGTTTCCAGAGATAACGCCTGAGCCAAAAACCAAGCTTCCACCGCTCCCAACCGAACCGAGCCCCGAGCCCACCGAAGACGCCATCGCTACGGCAACACGGATTGAACTGTGGCTGACGAGTCAAAATGTTCACTTCGAGCGGCAACCACCCGATCGCAACGGCACTATCCGCATGCGAATCAATTGTCCGCGCAACGAAACACACAAACACGCGCACGTCAGCGCGCTCGCGTCGGGTGCGATCACCGCCGGCTGTTTTCATCAAAGTTGCGGAAGCAATGCTCAGAGATGGCAAGAATTCCGAGATCTTATCGGTGGATGGATCTTAGGCGGCTTCGTCTGTGGAGATCACCCCGAGCTTGCGCGCGCCCTCGTCCGCGAGCTGCGCGACGAAAGCCCCGAACCAATCGTAGCCGAAGGCATGACTCTGAGACGATATTCGAAAACTTCGGGCCTGTGGGAACCTATCGACCAAGAACGACTAACGAAAATCGTCTCGGGATACTCCCAAAAGCGTGTAGGCGAACGTGGAAGACTCAAGCTCAAATTCAACGACATCCGCAACGTCATCGCCCTCGCAACACAGCTCGTCGCCGACCGCAAATTCTTCCTCCACGCCCCCATCGGTGTCGCCTTCACGAACGGCTT
>Ga0334722_10001503_pt1 | contig 28958 bp, 32 predicted proteins | sample C3_bottom_MG_FD_207210 | JGI IMG/M metagenome (GOLD analysis project Ga0334722, IMG submission 207210) | Sediment microbial communities from Yellowstone Lake, YNP, Wyoming, USA - C3_bottom | ecosystem: Environmental > Aquatic > Freshwater > Lake > Sediment | place: USA: Wyoming | collected... | reverse complement strand
CAACGTCACGGCCATCAACGCGGCCAAAACCATGGCCCTCCGGGCCCTCGACATCGGTCGAGCTTAATTGAGGGGGATGGACGATGAGAATTGACCTGACGCTCCCCAGGACCCCGGTTCCGGTCTCCACCGCGGGCGCGAATGGGGCCGGCGCCGCAGGCAGGGACGCCGCGGCGGGCGGAAGCTCCTTCGCCGACCTCCTCAAACAGGCCGTCGGCGACGTCAACCAGCTCCAGTTGCAGGCCGAACAGGCGGGGATGGACCTGGCGGCCGGCCGGGTCACCGACCTCCACCAGGTGATGATCATCACCGAGAAGGCCGACCTGGCCCTGCAGATGGCGATCCAGGTTCGGAACAAGGTCATCGACGCCTACCAGGAGATCATGCGGATGCCGATTTAGCCGCCCCAGGAAGCGCCATAGCCAGTCGCCGGGGGGGAGGAACCCCCGGGCCCGTTGAACGCCAAGGATGGCGGCAGGGGCCGTCGCAGGTCCCTCAGGACACGGAGGTTACCCTTGATGTCTCTCGGCCCGACGGGGCCGGGACTCAGGGACGGCCCGGTGGGCTCATCTCTCCCTTTTTGCTGTCCCTGTCCCCGGAGGTGTGACCCTTGGACTGGAACGCGATCCGCCGTCAGATGGCCGATACCTGGGAACGTTTGACCGCCCGCCAGCGCGTCCTCGTGGTCGGGGCGGCCCTCGTCGTCGTGCTCACCCTGGCTCTCTGGAGCGCCATCTATGCCCGCGGCCCACAATACGCCACCGTCTTTTCCGGCCTCTCAGAGCAAGACGCGGCGGACATCGTCAAGCAGTTGCAGGCCCAGAAGACACCGTACAGGCTGAGCGACGGCGGGACGACGATCCAGGTTCCGGCCAAGGATGTCTACTCGACCCGGCTGGCCCTCGCCAGTGCCGGTCTGCCCAGCGGTGGCGTGGTCGGCTTCGAGATCATGGATAAGACCCAGCTCGGAGCGACCGAGTTCGAGCAGCGGGTGAATTACATCCGCGCCCTCCAGGGCGAGCTGACTCGGACCATCACTCAGATCTCCGAAATCGAGGAGGCCCGCGTCCATATCGTCCTCCCCGAGCAGAGCTACTTCGTGACCCTGGCCAAGCCGGCCACGGCGGCCGTCTTTGTCAAACTGAAGCCGGGCGTGACCCTCAACAAGAGCCAGATCCAGGGCATTGTCAACCTGGTCTCGCGGAGCGTCGAGGGGCTCAAGCCGGAGGACGTCTCGGTCATCGATGTCCACGGCTACCTCCTTTCGGCGGACCTCGGCGGCGATGAGGCCCCGGACCGCGTCACCAGCGGCCTTCTGGACGTCCAGAGGAGCTTCCAAAAGGACCTTGAGAAGAGCCTCCAGGGTCTCCTGGAGCAGGTCCTCGGACCCGGCCAGGTGGTCGCCAGGGTGACCGCCGAGCTCAACTTCGACCAGAAGACGGTCGACAAGGACCTCTTCGAGCCGGTGACCAACGATACCGGGATCGTCCGCAGCATCGAGAAGCTCGAGGAGACCATGTCCGGCTCGACCCAGACCCCGGCCGGGGCGGCCGGGACGAGCTCGAACATCCCCGGCTACGCCGCGACCACCGGCTCAGGGCAGAGCACCTCGGACAAGACCCAGACAACGACCAACTATGAGATCAACAACATCAAGGAACATTCCGTGATCGCCCCCGGGACGGTGAAACGCCTGTCCGTGGCCGTCGTCGTCAATCGCGACAACCTCTCGGCCAAGGAACAGAAGGCCATCGAGGACACGGTCCGCGCGGCCATCGGGTTTGACGCCGCCCGGAACGACCAGATCACGGTCAATGGGATCAAGTTCGACACCAGCATGGCCGAGGCGGTCGCCGCCGACATGAAGCGGACCAGCGCCTCCAGCCGCTGGGTGACGTTGGCCGCTCGCGGCGCCCTCGGCCTGGTGGTCGCCTTCGTCCTCTGGCGGATCCTCTTCGGCGGCGGCTCGAAGCGCGAGGAGGTCCTGAGCGACGTGTTCACCAGCGAAGAACGGCGGGCCCAGGTCATCGCCCAGATCGGCGAGCAGGTGCCCCCCGAGGAAGCCGAACGGCGGAAGCTCCACGAGCAAATCGACCAGCTGGCCAAGAAGAAGCCGGAGGAGTTCGCCAAGCTTCTCAAGACCTGGCTGGCTGAGGAGTGAAGGCAGTGGCCAGGGTTCCCGGCGGGTTGTCCGGAAAACAGAAAGCGGCCATTCTCCTCATTGCCCTGGGCACTGAGAACTCGGCGCGGGTCCTGAAATACCTCGGCGAGGATGAGATCGAGCAGCTCACCCTGGAGATCGCCAGCCTCAAGAAGATCCCGTACGAGGCCCGGGAGAAGGTCATGGACGAGTTCCACGCCCTCTGCACCGCCCAGGAGTACATCGACCAGGGCGGCATCGAGTACGCCAGGGAGATCCTGGACAAGGCCCTGGGGACCCAGAAGGCGGTCGACATCCTCCACCGGCTGACGACGACCCTCCAGGTCCGGCCGTTCGACCTGATCCGGAAGACCGACCCCAGCCAGCTCCTGAACTTCATCCAGGGGGAAAGTCCGCAGACCGTCGCCCTGATCATGGCCTACCTCAATCCCCAGCAGGCCTCGGTCATCCTCCAGTCGCTGCCGCCGGAGCGCCAGGCCGACGTGGCCAGGCGGATCGCGACGATGGACCGGACGTCGCCGGAGATCCTCCGGGAGGTCGAGAAGGTCCTCGAACGCAAGCTCTCGTCGTTGATGACCCAGGATTACGCGACCGCCGGCGGGGTTGATACGGTGGTCGGCGTCCTCAACTACGTCGACCGAAGCACCGAGAAGTCGATCATCGAGACCCTCGAGGTCCAGGACCCCGAGCTGGCCGAGGAAATTAAAAAGAAAATGTTCGTTTTCGAGGACATCATCCTCCTCGACGACCGCTCGGTTCAACGGGTCCTGCGCGAGGTGGACATCTCCAAGGACCTGCCCCTGGCCCTCAAGGTGGCCTCCGACGACGTTAAGAACAAGATCTTCAAGAACATTTCCAAGCGGGCGGCCGAGAATCTCCAGGAAAGCATGGACTACCTTGGGCCGGTGCGCCTCAGATCGGTTGAGGAAGCCCAGCAGAAGATCGTCAATATCATCCGCAAGCTCGAGGAAGAGGGCGAGATCGTGGTCGCCCGCGGCGGAGGTGACGAGCTTGTCGTCTAAGGTCATCAAGGCAAGGAAGCTTTACAACGGAATGCCGCGCCTGGTTGCCCTGACCGGCTCGTCGGTGAAGGTGGTCGTTCGCGACGGAGCGGGGGCGGGGGATGCCGCTGGCTCCGACCTGTCGGCCGTCAGCGGCGGTCCACCGGCGGTGGTCCCGTCGGTCGGGCCGACGGGGGACGAGGAGACCGCGGCCGGCCTGGTCGAGGCGGCCGCCGCCCGGGCCGAGGCCATCGTCGCCAGGGCCCGCGGAGAGGCCGCTGCCATCGAGCAGGAGGCCTACCAGAAGGGCCTGGCCCTCGGCCGCGAGGAGGGTCGGCGAGAGGCGGCGGAGGAGGGCCGGACGATCATCGAGGAAGCCCGCCGGATCCTTGAGGCCGCCCGGGCCGAGCGGGAGGAGATCATCCGCGAGGCTCGGCCGGAGATCCTCCGGCTGGCCGTGGCGACGGCCCGCAAGATCGTCAGGGAGGCGGCCGAGGGCGATTCGGAGATGGCCGTTAGGGCGGCTCTTGAGGCGGTCAGGAAGGTCCGTGACGAGGAGGAACTGACGGTTCGGGCCAATCCCCGCGACGTGGTCGAGTTGGAGGAACGGCGCCAGGAACTCAGGGCGGCCGCTCGTGGAGCGAAGCGGCTGATCATCGCCGAGGACCCGACCATTGAACCGGGGGGCTGCGTCATCGACACCCCGCGGGGCAGCATCGATGCCCGGCTCGAGCGACAGCTGGCCCGGGCCGAAAAGGCCCTCCTGGATGTGATGAAGAGTGAAAACTGAACGGGCCGGTCACTTCAAGGCCGACCCTTACCTGAAGGTCCTTGACAAGACGGACATCCTGGCCCTCAACGGGCGGGTGACCCAGGTCATCGGGCTTCTGGTCGAGTCCGACGGTCCCGGGGTGAACGTCGGCGAGGTCTGCCACCTCTTCCCGCGCGGGATGGTCGAGCCGATCCCGGCGGAGGTCGTCGGCTTCCGCAACGACCGGGTTCTCCTGATGCCCCTCGGCGAGATGGGCGGAATCGGCCCGGGGTGCGAGGTCGTGGCCACCGGCGAGCCGCTCCGGGTCGAGGTCGGCCGGGCCCTCCTGGGGCGGGTCGTCGACGGGCTCGGACGTCCCATCGACGGAAGCGGGCCGTTCGAGGTCGAGGCCCTGTACGCGGTCCACAACCCGCCGCCCAAGCCGCTGGATCGGCCGAGGATCCAGGAGCGGCTGGCGGTCGGGGTGCGGGCCATCGACGGCCTCCTCACCTGTGGCAAGGGGCAGCGCCTCGGGATCTTCGCCGGGAGCGGGGTCGGGAAGAGCACCCTTCTGGGGATGATCGCCCGCAACACCGAGGCCGACGTCAGCGTCGTCGCCCTGGTCGGGGAGCGCGGCCGCGAGGTGCGCGATTTCCTCGAGAAGGACCTCGGGCCGGAGGGCCTCAAGCGTTCGGTGGTCGTCGTCGCCACCTCGGACCAGCCGGCCCTGGTCCGGATCAAGGCGGCCTTCGTGGCCACGGCCATCGCCGAGTTCTTCCGCGACAGCGGCCTGGACGTCCTCCTGATGATGGACTCGGTCACCCGGTTCGCCATGGCCCAGCGGGAGGTGGGCCTGGCCATCGGCGAGCCACCGGCCACGCGGGGTTACACCCCCTCGGTCTTCTCCATCCTGCCCAAGCTCCTGGAGCGTTCGGGGACGGCCCAGCGGGGCAGCATCACCGGCTTCTACACGGTCCTCGTCGACGGAGACGACATCACTGAGCCGGTCACCGACACGGTCCGGGGGATCCTCGACGGTCACATCCTCCTCTCTCGGGCCATCGCCGCTCAGAACCTCTATCCGGCCATCGACATCCTCGGGAGCGTCAGCCGCCTGATGATCGACGTGGTTGCCCAGGACCATCGCGAGGCGGCCGCCGCGGTCAGGAACATCCTCTCGACCTACCAGGAGGCGGCCGATCTGATCAACATCGGGGCCTATGTGGACGGGTCTAACCCCAGTATCGACCGGGCCAAGGCGATGATCGAGCCGGTGCGGGCCTTCCTCCGACAGGACGTCTTCGAGCGGGCGGATTTCGAAGCGACCCGCCGCCGCCTTCTCGAGCTGGCCGGAATGACCCGAGGTGAGACCGCTTGAAACGTTTCCAATTCCGCCTCGAGAAGCTCCTGGGGCTTGCCCTCTCCAGGGAGAAGGCGGCCGAGGCCGATCTGGCCCAGGCCCGCCGGGTGGAGGACGAGGAGCGCCGGCGGCTCCTGGGGATCGAGGCGACGCTGGTCAGACACCTGGCTGCCGCCCGCGATCTGGAGCGCCGCCCGGCCGATGTGGCCGAGATCAAGAGACACCGTGACTACCTGAAGAAGCTCGGCGCTGACCGGGACGCGCAGAGGCGGGTCGTGACGGCGGCCGAGGCGGTGACGGCGGAGAAGCTGACGGCCCTCCTGGCGATCAGAAAGGAACGCAAGAGCCTTGAGAACCTCAAGGCCAGGCGGCAGGCCGAATACGTCCGGCAGGCCCTGGCCGACGAGCAGAAGGCCTTGGACGAGGTCGGAGGGCGGCGAGCCGCCGGCCGGCGGACCCCGGCTTAGCGAGGTGAGGGCGGATGCCGAAGTCGATCCTGGACGACCTGGAGCCGAAGGAACCAGCGGGGCTCGAGGAAGCCGAGGGCAAGGGCAAGGGGAAGGGCAGGAAGGGCAGCCGCGGCGATGGGGCCCCTGGCCGGCCGGCCGAGGGCGGCAAGGACCGGGCCGGGAGCGGCAAGGACAAGCCCAGGGGAGGTAAGGACGGGCCCAGGGGCGGTGGTTTCATCGCCGTCCTGCTGGTGGTCCTGGTCCTCGGGATCGTCGCGGCGGTCGGTTCGTTCGTCCTCGTGTCGGTGAGCCCGAAGGCCAGGGAGACCCTGGCCGGGCTACCGGTGGTGGGCAAGGTTTTCGGGGAAAAGTCGCCCAAGGTCGACCCGCTCGCCGCGGAACGCCAGAAATTGGCCCAGGACCAGGCCGACCTGGCGGCCAAGGAGGCCGCTCTGCAGGAAGCCCAGGCCGCCCTGGACGCCAGGACGAAGGAATTGGACGACCGCGAGAAGGCCCTCGCCGCCAAGGAGGCAGAGGTGGCCAAGCTGCAGCAGGAGCTCGAGGGAAAGAAGGCGACCCTCGACAAGCTCGCCAAGCTGTACAACCAGATGAAACCCGACCAGGTGGCGGCGGTGGCCGAACGGCTCGATGATCAACTGGTTATCTCCGTCCTCAATCGAATGGACGAGGCGCAGGCGGCCAAGGTCCTGGCGGCCATGTCCCCGGCGACCTCGGCCAGGTTGAGCCGGTTGATGGTGGCCGCCCAGGCCGGGCCGTGACCCGGCGGGAGCGGCGCCGGCGCCGGATGAAGACCGCGATCACCTGATCTTAATAGACAGCCTCAGCGAAAGGAGGTGAGGAGAGATGTTCCAGTTTGGGATGCAGACCGCGAGCGCCGTCGAGCGGCCACCGGCCCGTTGGGCCGGGGAGAGCGGGCGCGGAGAGGCCAACGGCGGGGGGGACTTCGCCGGAGAATTGAAGCGAGTCGGCCCGGGCCATCGGGCCACCGAGAACCGCCGCAAGGAGGCCCGTCGCCGCGAGGGAGACGGAGCCCGGATCCGGGAACGCGATTCGGCGGACCAGGGGCTGTTGGATCCCGGCGAGACAGCCGCCGTGGCTGGCCAAAACGGCCTGGCGGAAACGGCGGCCGGCGGACCGAATGAAGTCCGGAAGGGGGACGGCAGAGGTGATGGCGAGGAGACGCGGGTGGCGGCCGCGGGTAAGGACGACCGCCGCGGGGCCGGGGTCTACGAGCCGATGGGCGACCGCAAGCCCCAGGTCGGGCGCGCCACCGAGACCATCGGGACCGATCAGACCGCGCCCCGGACCGAAACACCGGCGGCCGCCGCCGAAGCCTCGTCGGCCGTAGCCGAGTCCTTGACCGAGAAGGCCGTGGCCGAAGCCGGGCCGACGGCACTCGGAAACGCCGAGGTGGTCGAGGCCATGAGGGCGATGATCGCTCAGGCGAGGGGCCAGGCCCCGGCGGTCAGAGAGGCGACCGACCGAAAGGCCGAGGCCAGGACCGAGCGGGCGGGCGGGCCGACCCCCGAGGACGCGGGGCAGGCACGGAAAGCGGAGGGCCGGACGATCCCGGCGACGGTGGGAGCCGGGCCAAACCCAGCCGGACGAGGACCTGAGGGCAATCAGGCGAGGGCCAGGGAGAACGCCACGGATCCTTCGCGAGACGACGGCGCTGACCCGGCCGGGGCCGGAAGCCGGGCCGAAACCCGGATCGAACCCCGGACCGAAGGCCGGACCGAGCCCCCGACCGAGCCCCAGACCGAGCTCCAGACCGGGACCCAACCCCGGGTCGGGACCGAAATTGTGAACCTTGACAACCGAAAGCGTCACCCAGGACCCATCAACGACGATGCAGGCACCGCCAGTTTAGATCCCAGGTTCCCGACGGCGGAAGCCCGGCCGGAAATGGCGAGGACCGGCGAATCAGGCGAGACGGGCCTGGGGCGGATCCAGAGGGTTCCGGTGAACGGGACCGGACGGGCCGCCGAAAACCAGGATGGCCGCTCTCAGGAGCGGAAAACGGGCGACGAGCCCGTGACCGCGGGAACGAGCCGACCGGTCACCGGCCATGACCTGACCGTGGCCCAGGCCCGTCGGGCCGACCCGGCGGAGGCCCAGGCCGCGACAGCGACCGGGAGTGGCCCGGGCGGGCCGCGGTCCGTCCGGGGAGAGACCGTCAGGCCGGACCCGGCTGACATCATCCGCCAGGTCGTCGCCAGGGCCAGTCTTCGAGGTAACGGCGACGGCGGGGAGATCAGGGTCCAGCTCAAACCGGAGTACCTGGGCGAGCTGAGCCTGCGGGTGACCCTGGAGCGCGGCGGCGTCACCGCCCACCTGGTCACCCAGAGCCAGGCGGTGAAGGAAGCCCTCGAGGCCGGGGTACCCCAGTTGAAGCAGGCCTTGGAAGGACAGGGGTTGCGAGCCGACAGGGTCGCCGTGAGCCTGGGTCAGGACGCTCTTTCCGCCCAGCTTGGCGGGCAAGGAGCGGCGGCCTGGGGACAATCCGGGGACCGCGGGGCCAGATGGGGGACCTTCCCGCCGGCCGCGGCGATACGCCCGGACGGGCTCAACGCCCCGGCGCGGGATGCGGTTCGGGCGACCGTCCGCCCGACCGGCGGACACGCCCTCGATTACGTGGCCTGAGACGCGCAGTCTGAAAAACCCAGCCTGAAAGGGGTGAATGCGGGTGAACACGACATCGGGGATGACGTCGACAACGGGGACCGACTGGACGAAGGCGCCGGCGGCCATGGGCACGGCCCAGATCTTCGAAGGGCCGAAGACGCTCGGTAAGGACAGCTTCCTCAAGCTTTTGGTAACCGAACTGCAGTATCAGGACCCCCTGAAACCGATGGAGAATACGGAGTTCGTGGCCCAGATGGCCCAGTTCTCGTCGCTCGAGCAGATGCAGAACATGAATGGCGGGATGACCAAACTCCTGACCCTCTCGCTGATGGACCGGACGGTGACGGCCAAGGACGCCGACAAGAAGGAAATCCAGGGGACGGTGGCCGGGATCAAGTTCGGCGACGACGGCAAGGTTGATCTGACCGTGAGGGTGGTCGGAGCCGACGGCCAGGCGACCGACAGGGAAGTGGCGTTCACCGACGTGACCAAGGTCGAGGAGACGCCGCCCGGGGGGAGCCGATAGGCCATGGACCCTGGGATCAACGGGGTCTTCCCGGCGGGCCGACTGACCGGACCGACCGGGACGAGCAGGCCGCAAGGGTCGCCGGGACCGACGGCGACCGAACCGACGGCGACCGGGTGGCCGGCGACCGGGCCGGGGGCCGACTTCCAGAGGATCCTGCGCCGGCAGGTGGATCAGGAAAGGCTGAAGTTCTCGCTGCACGCTCAGGAACGGCTGGCCGGTCGGGGGTCCCTCGGGCCGGAGGAGCTGGCGAAGCTCAGCGAGGCCGTCGATAGGGCCTCGGCCAAGGGCGCCAGGGAGTCGCTGATCCTCATGAAGGACCTCGCCCTGGTGGTCAGCGTGAAGAACCGGACGGTGATCACTGCCGTCGACGGCGCGCGAATCAAGGACAATGTCTTCACCAACATCGACAGCGCGGTGATCATTTAGGCCACTGAGCGGTTGCCAAGCAGCGAGGCAGGGCAAGGATGAGCGACACGGGCCGGACCTCTTTGAGGGGGCCCGAAGCCGCCCGAACGACCGAGGGCGGAACTGACAAGGAGGTCAACTCATCATGATGCGTTCGATGTACGCGGGCGTCTCGGGCCTGCGGAACCACCAGATCAGGATGGACGTCATCGGCAACAACATCGCCAACGTCAACACCGTCGGCTTCAAGGCCGGCCGGGTCAACTTCCAGGAGATCTTCAACCAGACCATCCGCGGCGCGTCGTCCCCGCTCGGGCAACGCGGCGGGACCAACCCCCAACAGGTCGGCCTGGGTATGGGGCTGTCCTCGATCGACACCCTCCAGACCCAGGGCAACCTGCAGACCACGGGCAAGATGACCGATCTCGCCATTCAGGGCAACGGTTTCTTCGTCCTCAACGCCGACGGCAACCTGGCCTACACCCGCGACGGGGCCTTCGACCTCGATGCTAACGGCTACCTGATCAACCCGTCCAACGGGATGAAGGTTCAGGGCTGGCTGGCCGACGCGACGGGGGCCTTCCCGGCGAAGAACCCGAACACGATCAAGGACATCCAGATCCCGGTCGGCCAGAGCATCGCCGCTTCGGCCAGCACCAAGGTGGCCTTCGCGAAGAACCTTGATTCGGGGCTGTCGACCGCCGCCCCCAACAACACCTATGTCACCTCCATCGACGTCTTCGATTCCCTCGGGGCCAGGCGCTCGGTGACGATGACCTTCACCCATACCGGAGCCGACACCTGGACCTGGGCGGCCAGCGGCGACGGCGCGGGGACCGGCACCCTGACCTTCAACTCCTCCGGCCAACTGACGGCCGGGGGGACGGGGACCGTGTCGGTTAACGGCAGCGCTGGGTCGACCAGCCCGTTCAACGTTGCCCTCGACTTCAGCGGCCTGACCCAGTACGCCGCCCAGTCGACGGTCGCCGCCACGAGCCGCGACGGCTATCCGATGGGTTCTCTGATGACCTTCACCATCGACTCCACGGGGACGGTCACCGGCGTTTACTCCAACGGCCTCACCCAGAAGGTCGCCCAGGTGGCGGTGGCCACCTTCGCCAACCCCGGCGGCCTCCTGAAGCTGGGCGAGAACCTCTTCCAGGAGTCCAATAACTCCGGTATCCGCGATATCGGCGAGACCGGCACCGGCGGCCGCGGGACGATCGCTCCCGGCACCCTCGAGATGGCCAACGTCGACCTCTCCCTGGAGTTCACCAACATGATTTCGACCCAACGCGGCTTCCAGGCCAACTCGAGGATTATCACCACCTCCGACGAGATGCTCCAGGAACTGGTCAACCTGAAGCGGTAAGCCCTTGACCGGAACCGCCAGGCGCCTGCTCCCGTGAACAGTCAAGGTTTGCTCCCTGGGACAAGCCGGCGAGGCAGGCCCCGATGGGAGATCGGGCGGGGAACGGATCAGCCCTGACTCGGCGACCCTCCACTCAAATGCCCACCGTTCCCCGCCCACCCCCCCTTTTTTCCCAACCCCGGCCGGCGAAAGGCACGGCCGCCGGGCCGGAGGAATGGACCGATGATCAAGGTCACCCGTTTCGATCGTTCAGAGCTTCAGATCAACGCCGAACTGATCGAGTTCGTCGAGGCCACCCCGGACACCGTCATCAGCACCACCACGGGGAAGAAGATCGTCGTCCGGGAGTCCGTTGACGAAGTCATCAAGCGGATCGTGGCCTACCGACGCCAGGTGTACGGCGCCCGGCCGATCCGCGGGAGGAGGAGCAGCTGAAGATGCGCCGCAGGTCAAACGACCGCAAACCAAGGACTTCCCGGATCGCCCGTGAGAGCGGGGCCGTCTCCATGGCCGTTCTGCTCATCGTGGTCATCCTCGCCATTGCCGTGGTCGGCGGGGGGCTCTTCATCGCCCTCGGCCGTAAGAGCGCGGAAGCCGCCCCAAAGCCCGTTGCGGGCAAGACCGTGCAGGCCGGCGAGTACCTGACCAACCTGGCCGATCCCGGGGGCAGGAAATACATAAAGGTCGTCCTCGAGGTCGAGGTCAGCGACGCCAGGGCGGTCCAGGAACTGCAGAAGAAGAACGGGACATTGCGAAACGCCATCCTGTCCGTCCTCCGCGGCAAGACCTCGGACGACCTTGCCGGCCCGGAAGGCATGGTCAGGCTGGCCGACGACCTCGGCTCGGCCATCGGCGGGGTTTTGACCAGCGGCAGGGTGCTCGGGGTTCACTTCCTGGATTTCTTGATCCAGTAGGGCCGGCGATGGAGGGACCGATGTGTCCGAGATCCTGACCCAGAAAGAAATCGATTCCCTCATCGCCTCCCTATCCTCGGGCGGGCTGGCGATCGAGGAGCAGAAGAAAGAGGATCGGCCGATCCGCATCTACGACTTCCGGCGGCCGGACAAGTTCTCAAAGGACCAGATCCGTACCCTCCAGATGCTCCATGACAACTTCGCCCGGCTGCTGACGACGACGTTTTCGGCCCATTTTCGAACGATGGTCCAGACGAACATCGCCTCGGTCGACCAGGTGACCTACGGGGAGTATGTCCGGGCGCTCAAGAATCCGGCCATCGTGGCCATCGTCAACCTCGCTCCCCTGCCGGGCAACGCCGTCCTCGACATCAGCCACAGCATCGCCTTTCCGATGATCGACCGTCTCTTCGGCGGGACCGGGCAGACCGACGAGCGACCGCGGGCCCTGACGGAGATCGAGCTCATCGTGATGGAGCGGATCTTCGTCCAATTCCTCGACACGCTCAAGGAGGCCTGGAAGAACATCACCGAGCTCAAGCCGAGGCTGGAGACGATCGAGTCCAACCCGCTCTTCGCTCAGGTCGTGGGCTCGGCGGAGATGGCCGTCCTGATCACCTTCTCGGCCAAACTCGGGGAGGCCGTCGGGAGCATCAATTTCTGTCTACCCTATCTCGTCATCGAGCCGGTCCTGCCGAAGCTCTCCGCCCAGCACTGGTTCTCCACCAGCCAGCGCGCGGTCGCCCAGGCCAGCCCGGAGCTTTTGAAAAAGCGGCTCGAGGATGCCACCATCCCCGTTTCGGTGCTTCTCGGTGAGACGACGATCAGCGTCCGCGACCTCCTGGGGTTGCAGGTCGGGGACGTCATTCAATTGGACAACCCCATGACCAGCGAGCTGAAAGGGTTTATCGGCAGTCGGGCCAAGTTCCGGGGTCGCCCGGGGACCGTCGGGAGGCGGATGGCGCTCAGCGTCACGGCGCTGATCGGAGGCGAGGAGGAGGACTATGAGTAAGGAAGTGCTGTCCCAGGGTGAGATCGACGCGCTCCTCAGGAGCATCGAGGAGACCGGCGGCGAGCGCTTCACGGACACCGAGAAAGAGGCCCTCATCGAGCTGACCAACCTCGTCGTCGAAGCCGCCGCGGCGGCCATGTCCACCCTGACCAACCGGGAGGTCGAGGCGGAGCGGCCGGAGGTCATCCTGAATCGGCGGAGCATCGTCGAGAAGAACATCCCGGCGGGGACCGTCTGCCTGAGCCTCCTCCTCGAGGGGGCGGTCAGCGGCCAGGCGATGTGGGCCGCCGACGGCCCGCTGATGACCGTCCTGACCGACATCCTCCTGGGAGGTGACGGCGCCAACCCGCCCGACAGCCTCAGCGAGACCCACCTCAGCACGTTGAAGGAAGCCTACCAGAACGCGCTGGAGACGTCCGCCGCGGGTCTGTCGGAGGCCCTCGGGGAGCGGGTCAAGATCACCGTCGGGGCGGTCAATGCGGTCGGCCCGGGTCAGGACGAGCTGCCCTATTTCTCCGATTTTGACCCCGACCACCTCTTCCTCGAGCTCAAGGGCAAGCTGGGCCTGCCGGACATGGTGGACGGAGAGATCCGCCTCTACTACCCTTCGGAGCTGGCCCGCGAGCTACTGGGGCGATTGACCGCGCGGCAGGAGGCCGAGGCCGGGGAGGCCGAGGCGGGGGAGGCCGAGGCTGGGGAGGCCGAAACGGGGGAAGCCGCCGCCGAGGCGGAGGAGAAGGGCGACGTCGTGGAGCCGACGCCTCAGGCAGAGATGGTCGCCGGGTACACCGCCGCGAAGGAGGCCAAGCCGAAGGGAGCCCAGGCCAGAACGCCCAAGGTCGTTGGGACCTCAGCCAAGGTGCAGGTCCAGCCGGCCAAGTTCGAAAGCCTAAAGCCTACGGCCGGCGTCACGGAGTCCCAGAACCTCGACCTGATCATGGATGTGCCCCTGCACCTCACGGTCGAATTGGGCCGGACGAAGATGCAGGTGCGGCAGATTCTGGCCCTCGGCACGGGGACCGTCATCGAACTTGATAAACTGGCCGGTGAACCGCTCGACGTGATGGTCAACGGGCGACTGATCGCCAAGGGCGAGGTCGTCATCATCAACGAGAACTTCGGCGTCCGGATCACCGATGTCATCAGCCAGATCGAAAGGGTGCAAAACCTCCGGTGAACGCCAGCGAACCCAGCCTGGCCTGGCAGATAATCCAGTTCCTGTTCTTCTTCGCCCTCGTCATCGGGCTCGTCTATGCGGCCACTAGACTGGTCGGCCGGCGGCTCGGGGCGGCCCGCGGGGGTAAGTTCCTCCACGTCGTGGAGGGCGTCCCGCTCGGCCAGAAGTCCGGGCTCTACCTGGTGGAACTGGCCGGCCGAGTCCTCCTCCTGGGGTTGACCGAGGGCCGGATGTCCGTCCTGACCACCTTCGAGGGCCCCGAGGCGACCCGCCTCCTGGCCGAGGGGGGCGAGGAGATCCCGGTCGAGGAGACGTCGGCGAGCCTCTTCGGCTTCGGTCGGAACGCCTCGAAGGGCAGGACCTTCGCCGAGGAGATCCAGGAGAAGATCGAGCGGCTGCGGGCCATCGGGACCCGCAGGGCGGGCGAGGCCCAGCCGCGGCCGGGTCGCGGCGATGGGGGAGACAAGGTCGACGACGGCGGAACAGGGAGCGACGAGCCTTGCGCCTGAGACACGGAACGGGTGAACCCAAGGGCATCTTCTCGCGCGGCCGACGTCACTGGTTCGGGCTGGCCGTCCTGGCCGTCCTCGCGGTTTACGCCGTCGGGGGCGCCGAGGCCGCCCTGGCCGCGCCGGGCGCCGCCTCAGGGGGCTCGACGGCTGCGGGCGCGATCGGCCTCCCGAGCATCAGCCTCAACGTGGGGACGGCCCAGAGCCCCGGCCAGGTTGCCACCAGCGTCCAGATCCTGCTCCTCCTGACCGTCCTGTCGCTGGCCCCGGCCATCCTCATCCTGATGACCTCGTTCACCCGCATCGTCATCGTCCTATCCTTTGTCCGGAGCGCCCTGGCCACCCAGCAGATGCCGCCCAACCAGGTCCTCGTGGGACTGGCCCTCTTCCTGACCTTCTTCGTCATGGCCCCGGTCTTCGGGCAGATCAACGAGACGGCCGTCCAGCCCTACATGAACGGGCGGATCAGCCAGCAGGAGGCGTTCAACCGGGCCATCGTTCCGCTCCGCCAGTTCATGTTGGCCCACACGCGGACCAACGACCTGGGGATGTTCATCGAGTTTTCGGGCCAGAAGGCACCGGCCCGCCCCGAGGACGTCCCAACCTATGTCCTGATTCCCGCCTTCGCCATCAGCGAGCTGAAGACGGCCTTCCAGATGGGCTTCGTGATCTTCATCCCGTTCATCGTCATTGATTTGATCGTGGCCTCGACCCTGATGTCCATGGGCATGCTGATGCTCCCGCCGATGATGATCTCCCTCCCGTTCAAGATCATCCTCTTCGTCCTTGTCGATGGATGGCACCTGGTGGTCAAGTCGCTCCTCCTGAGCTTCCACTGACCCGAAGCCGAGGCCGATGCGAGGTGAACCGCGTGACCGAGCAATACATCATGGATCTGGGACGTCAGGCGATGACCACGACCATCCTCGTCGGTGCCCCGTTGATCGGAATCGGGCTGCTCGTCGGCCTGGTCGTGAGCATTTTCCAGGCCACCACCCAAATCAACGAGCAGACCCTGACCTTCGCCCCGAAGATTGCCGCCGTGGCCGTCGCTCTGGTCATCTTCGGCCCGTGGATGCTCAGGACGCTGGCCGACTTCACGACCAGACTCCTGGAGAGCCTGCCGACGGTCATTCGCTGAAGGATCAATCCGCCGATCGTGGAGTGAGCCCGCGTGGACCTGACCCAGCTGGTCCTCAACCGAATCGATGGCTACCTCTTGATTCTGGCTCGGACGAGCGGGATCTTCGCCGTCGCCCCCTTCTTGGGGAGCCGGTACATCCCGGCGACCGTCCGCGCGGCCCTGGCCTTTCTGGTTTCGATCCTCCTCCTGCCCCTGGTTCCGGGGGCGGGAGTCGGAGCCCAGAACATCATCGGCTATGCCACGGTCCTCCTCAGCGAGGCGGTCATCGGCCTGCTCATCGGCTACGCGTCGCTGCTCATCCTGGTGGGCGTCCAGGTGGCCGGCCAAATCCTCGACCTCGACATGGGCTTCTCCATCGTCAACGTCGTCGACCCGCACCTCAACATCGAATCACCGCTCATCGGCAACTTTCAGTACCTCCTCGGACTCCTCTTCTTCCTCACCGTTGACGGGCACTACTGGCTTCTGGCTGCCCTCGCCCAGAGCTTCAGGGCGCTCCCCCCGGGAGCCGCCGGTTTCCTCGGCTCGGGCCTTGCCGTCCAGGGCTCGACGGCCGGCCAGGGCCTGGCCGGGAGCCTCGTTGACCTCTTCGCCCAAATGTTCGCCATCGCGGTCAAGCTGGCCCTGCCGATCCTGGCCGGGCTCTTCCTGACGACCGTGGCCCTGGGGATCGTCGCCCGGACCGTTCCCCAGCTGAACGTGTTCATGGTCGGCCTCCCCCTGAAGGCGGTGGTTGGGATGGCCCTCCTGGCGGTCGTCCTCCCCCTCTACGTCTTCGCCCTCGACTCGGCCCTGGGTCGGATGTACACCAGTTTCTTCGGTGTCATCGCGAACCTGCGGTGAAACGGCCATGAACCTACAGCTCTTCGCCCAGGAACGAACCTTTCCGGCCACCCCCAGACGACGGCAGCAGGCCCGCGAGCGGGGGCAGGTCTTCCGCAGCGTCGAACTCACCTCTTCGGTCCTCCTCCTGGTGACCTTCATCGCCCTTCGGATGGCGGTCCCCTCCATGGGCCGCTCGGTGGGGGCTTATCTCAGCCACAGCCTGACCCGTCTGCCGACGGGTGACCTCACGGCCCTTGACATCCGCAACCTCTTCGTCGCCGCTGGCCTCGTCGGTCTCCGCGTGGTCATCCCCGTCATGGCGGCCGCCTTTACCGCCGGGGTGGCGATCAACCTGGCCCAGGTGGGCTTCGTCTTCAACGGCCGCGGCCTGACCCCGGACCTTTCCCACCTGGACCCGGTGCGGGGGTTCACCCGGATGTTCTCCCGACGGGCCTGGGTCGAGCTCGGAAAGACCCTGGCCAAGATGGCCATCGTCGGCTGGGTCACCTACTCGACGATCCTCCGTGAAACCGGGAATCTACCCAGGTTGATCGGGATGGGAATGGTCGATACCCTCGCCTGGGTGGGGACGGTGACCTACTCGGCGGCCGTTCGGGCCGGGGTGATGATGCTCGTGATCGCCGCCCTCGACTGGTTCTATCAGTACTGGGAGCACGAGCAGAGCCTGCGGATGACCCGCCAAGAGATTCTGGAAGAAAGCAAGGAGACCGAGGGCCGGCCCGAGATCCGGGGCAAGATCCGCGAGCGCATGCGACAGATCATGCGGCGGCGGATGATGAGCCAGGTGCCGAAGGCCGACGTCGTCGTCACCAACCCGACCCACTATGCCGTGGCCCTGCGCTACGACCCGTTGAAGATGAAGGCCCCGGTGGTCGTCGCCAAAGGCCAGGGGTACGTGGCCCTCCGGATCAGGGAGATCGCCCAGGTTGCCAGGGTGACCATCGTCGAGAACAAGCCGCTGGCCCAGGCCCTCTACAAGACGGTTGAGATCGGCCAGGCCATCCCGGAAAAGCTCTATCAGGCCGTCGCCGAAGTGCTGGCCTTTGTCTATCGGCTGAAGGGTAAGGTCTGAGACCAAAGGAAGGAGCCCCCAAGATGCCCGTCCGCGGCGGAACCCTCACCTCCAGGATCTTCAAGTACAGCGACGTCTTCGTGGCCGTCGCCGTCATCGCGATGATCGTGATGATGGTCGTTCCGCTGCCGACGGCCCTCCTGGACCTCCTCCTGTCCTTCAACCTGACCTTTTCCCTGGTCATCGTCCTGGTCACGATGTACACCTCGGAGCCGCTACAGTTCTCGATCTTCCCCTCACTGCTCCTCGTGACCACCCTCTTCCGCCTGTCCCTCAACGTCACCTCGGCCCGCCTGGTCCTCCTCAACGGCTACGCGGGCGAGGTCATCCGGACCTTCGGCCAGTTCGTCGTCGGCGGCAACCCGGTGGTCGGGTTCATCGTCTTCCTGATCCTCGTCGTCATCCAGTTCATCGTCATCACCCGCGGCGCCGAGCGCGTCGCCGAGGTGGCGGCAAGGTTCACCCTCGACGCCATGCCCGGCAAGCAGATGAGCATCGACGCCGACCTCAACGCCGGGATCATCACCGACAAGGAGGCCCGGGCTCGTCGCCTGGCCATCGAGCGCGAGGCCGATTTCTATGGGGCCATGGACGGGGCCTCGAAGTTCGTCCGCGGCGACGCCATCGCCGGCATCCTCATCATCGTCATCGACATCATCGGCGGCTTCATCATCGGCATCGTCCAACGCGGGCTGTCGGTCACCGAGGCGCTCAACACCTACACCCTCCTCACCGTCGGTGAGGGCCTCATCACCCAGATCCCGGCTCTGCTCATCTCCACGGCCACCGGCATGGTTGTCACCCGGGCCGCCTCCGAAGGGGCCATGGGCCAGGACCTGGTTGGTCAGCTCCTGGCCCAACCCCGGGTCCTCCAGATCGCCGGCGGCGTCCTCGGTCTCCTCGGGCTGGTCCCGGGCCTGCCGAAGATCCCCTTCTTTGCCCTCGCCGTCCTCACTTTCGCCCTCGGCTCATACATGCAGCGGGCGATCAGGGCCGACGCGGCCGAAGCCGAAGAGAAGGCCAAGGCCGAGGCCGTCGAGTCGGAGAAGCGTCCGGAGAACGTCCTCAACCTCCTCCAGATCGACCCGCTGGAGATCGAACTCGGCTACGGACTCATCCCCCTGGCGGATCGCGCCCAGAACGGCGACCTGGCCGAGCGGGTGGCTGCCATTCGTCGCCAGATGGCCCTGGAACTGGGGCTCGTCGTTCCTCCCATCCGGATCATGGACAACATGCAGCTCCGTCCCAACAACTACGTGATCAAGCTCCGCGGGGTCCAGATCTCCCAGGGCGAGCTGATCCTCGGACGTTACCTGGCCATGAACCCGGGCACCGCCGAGGAAGAGATCCCCGGCATTCCCACTCGCGAGCCGGCCTTCGGGTTGCCCGCCCTCTGGATCACCGAGGAACAGCGCGAGCGGGCCGAAGTCCTCGGTTACACGGTCGTCGACCCGGGGTCGGTCCTGGCCACGCACCTGACCGAAATCATCCGGAGCCACGCCCCGGACCTCCTCGGCCGCCAGGAGGTGCAGACCCTGATTGAGGCGGTCAAACAGCACCACCCGGCGGTCATCGAGGAGCTCATCCCGAACCTGATGACCGCGGGTGAGGTTCAGAAGGTCCTCCAGAACCTCCTTCGCGAGGGGGTCTCCATCCGCGACCTGGTCTCCATCGCCGAGGCCCTGGCCGATCACGCCCGGCAGACCAAGGACCCGGACATCCTCACCGAGTACGCGCGACAGGCCCTTTTCCGAACGATCACCCGCCAGTACGGCCTCGACAAGGGGCGGATCGCGGTCATCACCCTCGACCCCGAGCTCGAGCAGCTCATCCTGAAATCGATTCAACGCTCCGAACACGGCGCTTACCTGGCCCTGGACCCCGAGGTCGGGCAGCGGGTCCACGCCTCCGTCCGCGAGCAGGTGGAGAAGCTGACCGCCCTCGGGCGACAGGCGATCGTCCTCTGCTCCCCCATCGTCAGGCTCTACTTCCGCCGCCTGATCGAGAGGGCTCTGCCCAGATTGGTCGTCCTTTCATACAACGAACTGGACTCCGGGGTGGAAGTGGAGTCCGTCGGGACGGTGAACGTCTGAGTGAAAGTCCGAAAGTACCAGGCGAGCACCCTGGCCGAAGCGATGGCCCTGGTGAAGAGGGAAATGGGCCAGGAGGCGATCATCCTTCAGACCAAGCGGGTTAAGCCCGGCGGCCTGATGGGGCTGTTCACCCAGGGGGTCATCGAGGTGACCGCGGCCGTCGACGATGAGGAAGAGCCGCGCCTTCCCACCCCGGTCGCCCGGACGACCGGGGCCCAGCCACGGGAAAAGGCGAAGACGCCAAGGACGGCCGGGACGACCGGGACCGCAGGGGGATCGAAGGCCTCGAGGGCGACCGGGAAGGCCAGGACGGCTGGCTCCTCAAAGGCGGAGGCCGGCGGCCGGAAGAGGAAGGCCGCCGGGATGACGACCGCCGTCCCGCCCGCGGCCTCCGCCGGCCCAGGAACGGCCGATCAGGAGGTCCCGTCGGTCGTCGGGAGCCTGGCGGTGGCCGAGCACGACCCGGCCCGCGAGGCCTCCGCCCTCGAGCACGAGCTGGCCAAGATGAAGGACATCCTGGCGACAATGCTCCGGCAGATGGAGCAACCGACCACCCCCTCGGATTTCCCTGATCAGGTCAAGGCCGTCCACGACTCCCTTCTGGCCCAGGAGGTCAATCCGAGGCTGGCCCACGAGGTGGCTCTCCGGCTTGCCCAGCCCGGTTTGGCGGCGGACCTGGGGGAGGATCTCCAGGGCCGGCTGGCCGGGATCATCCGGGAGATGGCCGGCGAGCCACGGCCGATCGACCTTCGCGGAGGGCGCCGGGTGGTCGCCTTTCTTGGCCCGACCGGGGTCGGCAAGACGACGACCATTGCCAAACTGGCCGCGAATTTCGCCCTTCTGGAGAAGAAGGACGTCGCCCTGGTCACCTGCGACACCTACCGGATCGCCGCGGTCGAGCAGCTCAAGACGTACGGGCAGATCATCGGGGTCCCCGTCGAGGTCGTTTTCTCCCCGCAGGAGCTCAGGGAGGCCATTCTCCGGCAGGCCAAGCGCGATCTCATCCTCATCGACACGGCCGGCCGCAGCCACCGCAACGTGATGCAGATGTCGGAGCTCAAGGGGTTCCTTCAGGCGGCCCGACCCGACGAGACCTATCTCGTTGTCTCGGCGACGACCAAGTATCGGGACGCCATGGAAATCGTCAAGAATTACGGCTTCGCCGGCTTCGACCGCCTGCTCTTCACGAAACTCGATGAGACCTCCACCTATGGGCTCATCCTGAACCTGGCCGCGGCCACTCAGAAGGGCCTCTCGTACTTCACCACCGGGCAGAGCGTCCCCGAAGACATAGAGCCGGCCGGCCTGCCCAAGCTGGCCCGGCTCCTGATCAGGGGGTCCGACAATGGTTGACCAAGCGGAACGCCTACGTCTCCTGGCCGAAAAGATCAAGCAGGAAGCCAAGAAAACGGATGGGCAGGCCAGGGCCCGGGTGATCGCCGTCACCAGCGGCAAGGGCGGCGTCGGCAAGACCAACGTCACCGCCAACCTGGGCATCGCCATGGCCCAGGCCGGCAAGCGGGTCCTGATCATCGATACCGACCTGGGGCTGGCCAACGCCGACGTGGTCCTCGGGGTCACTCCCCAGTTCAGCCTGGCCCAGGTGCTCAGGGGGGAAAAGGGCGTCGACGAGATCGTCGTCGAGGGTCCGGCCGGGGTCAAACTGATCGCCGGCGGTTCGGGCTTCCAGGAGCTGATCAACCTCAACAATCCGCGGTTGTCGCGTTTCCTGACCAGCCTCGAGGCGATGGAGGAGATGGCCGACGTCATCCTCCTCGATACGGGAGCCGGTCTGTCCAAGAACGTCCTTTCGTTCGTCCTGGCCGCCGACGAGGTCATCGTGGTCACCAACCCCGAGCCGACGGCCCTGACCGATGCCTACGTGACGATCAAGGCCATCGTCAAAAAGAGCCCGGCGGCGAGGCCGAAGCTGCTCATCAACCGGGTCGGCGACGAGGATGAGTTTCATGCCGCCCAGAGCCGCCTGGTCAAGGTCTGTCAGCGTTTCCTCGGTCTCAGGCTGGACGTTCTCGGTTACATCCTCGACGACCCCAACGTTCCGCGGGCGGTCAAGAACCAGAAGCCATTCCTCCTCGCCTACCCGACGACGCCGGCCAGCCGCTGTCTGAAGCGGCTCGTCGACAGGCTCATCGGAACCCCCGAGTCGCAGGCTGCCCCGGATGTGAGGGGGATCAGGGGCTTTTTCGGCCGCCTCATTCGCAGCTTCTCGAGCGGTACGGCGTCCTGATGGGAGGGTTCAGGGCAGGTGGCTTCGGACAGAGACCTTCGGGTCAACCAGAAAATCACCATTGAGGTCCTTGCCGGAGGCTCCGCCGGCAGTTACAACAGCCACTTCGTCGAGGAAACCGCCGACGGCCTGGTTGTCGCCGCGCCCATCGTCCAGGGCGCGCCCCTGACCCCGATTCCCGGGACCCTTGTCAGGGTGGACTATAACGGCGAGTCGGCGGCCTACTCGTTCGAATCAGAACTGATCCGGCTGGAGTCAGCGGCGATCGCCCTTTGGGTCATCGCCAAACCTGACACCATCCAGCGGATGCAGCGTCGGACCCATGTCCGGCTGGAGGTCAGCCTGCCGGTCTTCTACACCATCCTGGCCCGCCCGGGCGATCCCACGCCCGAGCTGTCAGCCCAGAAGAACCTGACCGTCTACCGCGGCCGGACCTGGGATCTGTCGGGCGGCGGGACGATGCTGGTGATCGGCCAGAGGCTCGAGCCCGGGACCCTCATCGACATGGAGATCCAGCTCAAGCCGGGGGAGACGATCAGCCTCATGGGTGAGGTCGTCAGGATCGTCAGGACCGAGGCGGATGGTGACGCCGTCAGGCATTGGACGGGGGTCAAGTTCCTCGATCTCACCGAGCGGGAGATGGATGCCGTCGTCGGCTTCATCTTCCAGGAACAGCGGCGGCTGAGACGGAGGGGGCTCATCTAGTTTGGCCACCGGACGATTGGCGCTTCTCGTCGGCCTCGTGGCCGCCGGGCTGGCGGCCATCCTGGCCAGCGAAGCTGGGGTCACGGAATCGGAACTGCTCTTCCGCGCCGGCCTGAGCTTTGCCCTCTTCTCCCTTTTGACCAAAGCCGTCGCCGCGGCCGTCCTCTACCTTGTCCCCGAGATCGGCCGGGGCGGGACGGGGGCGAGGGCGGGGGCGAGGGCCCTGACCGGGCCGGGGAAGGACTCGGGCGGCGCCGCCGGCGGGCGGGCCCCGGCTGGGCCGACGGTTCGTGGCGGGCGGCTCGACGTGAAACTCCCCGGAACGACGGCGGACGAAGTCCTGAACGCGGGAACGGGTAAGGAGGCGACCGGCCGATGAGCGCGGCCGTGCCGGACGACCGGGAGAGACTCTGGAGCCTTTACAAGAGAAACAGGGACCCCAAGGCCCGGGAGGAGCTCATCCTTCAATACGCCTCGCTGGTCAAGTACATCGCCGGACGCCTCGCCATGGGCATGCCCCCCAACGTCGAACTTGATGACCTCATCAGCTACGGTATCTTCGGGTTGATCGATGCCATCGAGAAGTTCGACCACGAGCGCGGGGTCAAGTTTGAGACCTACGCCATCGCCCGGATCAAGGGGGCCATCCTCGACGGACTCAGGGCTTTTGACTGGGCCCCGCATTCTCTCCGCCAGAAGGTCCGGGACCTCGAGCGGGCCTACGGAGACCTGGAGGCCCGACTGGGACGATCGGTCAGCGACGAGGAGGTCGCCGAGCACCTGGGAATAAGCCTGGGACAGCTCCAGGACCGCCTGGCCGAAGTCGCCGGCCTGGCTCTGGTCTCCCTGGATGACCTCTGGCCCAGCGAGGGAGGCGGCGATGGCCTCGTCCGGCCCCTGGATACGATCATCGACGAGAACTCCCCCGACCCGGTGGCCTACGCCATCTTCGAAGAAAGGAAGGCCCTCCTCGCTGAGGCCATCGACAAGCTGCCCGAAAAGGAACGGTTGGTGGTCGCCCTCTACTATTACGAAGGCCTGACGGCCAAGGAGATAAGCCAGGTGATGGGCCTCTCCCAGTCGCGCATCTCGCAGCTTCACTCCAAGGCCATCCTCCGCCTGCGCGGTCGCCTGAGCCGCCTGAAGGACCGGTTGGTCTCCTAGCCTGGTTGCCCGCTCTTTCCCGATGGTCCACCCGCTCCTCAATGTCCCAGGGAGGGTTGGTTCGGTCATGAGCAAGCTGGAATCCGTCGAGGTCGAGGCCCCCTCGCTCCAGGACGGCGTCGCCAAGGCCTGTGCCGAGCTTGGCGTCTCGCCGAAGGAGATCGAGGTCGTGGTCCTCGAGAGACGGATGGAGGCCAAGGATGCCGAGAGACGCTATCGCCTGCGGGTGACCCGCCGGGTCGTCGCCGAGGGTTCGGGCGCGCCCGTCGAAGCGGGCGGGCCGGAAGGCGTTTCACCGCCCGCCGAGGCCGCCCCGGAGGAGCCCGAGGCGGTCGTCGACGGCCGGGCTGAGGTCACCGTCTCGCGCGACAAGATGCAGGCCGAATTGACGGTCTTCCCCCCGTCGTCGGGCGGCCGGTGGGTGACCTTCGAGGAGGCCATCCGGCTCCTCCGCGAGCATGGGGTGATCGTCGGCATTGACGAGGGCGCCGTCCGTCGGGCCATTGCCCTCGAGTCGCCGCGCGCGCCGATCGTCGTCGCCCGGGGCGAGAGCCCGGTCAACGGGGAGAACGGGCGGATCGAGTACGGCTTCGCCGTCGACCGCGCGGCCGGGCGACCGATCGAAATGGAAAACGGGAGGGTTGACTTCCACAACCTGTCCATCGTCGAAAGCGTGGTCACCGGCCAGGTCCTGGCGACCCGCGTCCCGCCCACCGAGGGTGAGCCCGGCCGGACCGTCACCGGCGAAACGATCAAGCCCAAACCCGGCCGACCGGTGAGCATCCTCGCCGGGGTCAACACGGAACTCGTCGAAAACGGGGCGAAGTTGGTGGCCACGGCGGACGGTCAGGCCGTCCTGGCCGCCAACGGGCGGCTGAATGTTTACCCCGTTTACGAGATCAAGGGTGACGTCGATTTCTCAACCGGTAACATCGACTTCATCGGCAGCGTCGTCGTCCGGGGTAACGTCGCCCACGGCTTCACGATCAAGGCCGGGAACGACGTGACCATCGACGGCCATGTCGACAGCGCCACCATCGAGGCCGGCCGCAACATCGTCATCAAGGGCGGCGTCCAGGGCCGCGGCAAGGGGCGGATCACGGCCGGCGGCACGGTGACGGTCAAGTTCATCGAGAGCGCCGAGGTCACCGCCGGCGGGGACGTTCAGGTCGGGGAGGCGATCATGCACTCGACCGTCAGCGCCAGGCGCCGGGTGATCGTCGACGGGAAGAAGGGGCTCATCGTCGGCGGCGCGGTGAAGGCCCTCGAGGAGGTCTCCGGGAAGGTCATCGGCTCGACCTTCGCCACCGCCACCGACGTCGAGGTCGGCGTCGACCCCATTCTCTATCAGGAGCTGGTGGCGGTGGGCAACGCCCTGCGCGAGACCGAGACCGATCTGATCCGCACCCAGCAGGCCATCAAGCTCCTCAAGGAGATGCAGGAAAAGGGCGAGCTCCCCAAGGACAAGCGGGCCCTGCTCCTCAAGCTCACCCGCAACCAGTTCCAGCTGACCGGAAGGCGCGAGGACCTGACCAACCGCAAGGCCGACCTGGAGAAGGCCCTCGAACAGCGGCATCGAGGGCGGGTGCGGGCCCTCGAGACGGTCTACCCAGGGGTGCGGGTGACGATCGGGCATTCGACCATGCTCGTCACTGACCCGATCCTTCGTTGCTGCCTGTACCTTGCCGAACACGGCGAGATCGCGATCGGGCCGTATTGACCCGGTGCGGCGCGGGCTCGGGGCCGCGCCGGCGGCCGCCCGTCAGGCGACCGACCGAGGCCGGGGGCGCCGCCAGAGGCGGATTCCCGGGCCAAACGGGGATTGACGACCGTCTGACGGCGTTCCCTGAAACCTAACGGGCGGACCTCCGGCCACCGATGAAATGATTGACAAGGTTGGCAAGAAGGTGGTTGGGTTGTCCCTCAAATCGGTTGACCTTCAGACGGCCATCCCCAAGTCGACCGAGGTGGCCAAGGTCAAGCAGATCGAGGAGCGCGACGCCGGCAACCGGCAGCAGCAGCTGGCGACCGAGTTCCAGCGGCGGGTGGAACGCCGCCAGCAGCAGGTGACCTCCAGCCCGCACCTCCGCGAGTCACGCGTCGACCCGGACGGCCGCGGTGCCGGCCGCAGTGCCGGCCGTGGCCCGGGGCGTGGCCCCGACCAGCAGGCCGGCCGGCAGGCCCGGGGCGATGGGCGGACCGGACCCGACGAATCCCCTCCGGGCCCGCCGCCTGAATCAGGCAAGGGCAAGCGCCTGGACATCACCATTTGACCCCGGTTGGAGGCCCCCGCCATGTTCAAGGTCAAGGACATTCTGCTCGCCGTCGGGGGGTTGCTGGCCGTCAGCGGCTCGGTCTGGCTTGGGGTCGCCGCTTCCGCCCGGAAACCGCGGCGCCTGAGGAGCTCGGGCGGGGTCGCGCCCGGCGAGGCCACGCCGGACGGGGCCGTGCCCGGCGAGGCCTTGACCCGGGAGCTCGCGGCCCAGCTGGTCGAGGCGGCCGAACGGGCGATCGGCGAGATCGACCGGCGGGCCGACGAGCTGCGCCTGCTTTTGAGCAAGGCCGAGGAACGACTGGCGACCATTCGGCGGGAGACAGCCGACGGGGGCGGTGTCCCGCGGCCCCCGGAGGCTGAGCGGGCCGCTCCCGTCCGGTCGGGACCGGCGGCCCTCGGGGGCGAGCGGGAGAGAAGCCTGAACGACCGCTTTGCCGTGATCTATGGATTGTCCGATCAGGGGCTCGGGGTCGACGAGATCGCCGCCAGGGTGAAGATGACCAGGGGTGAGGTTGCCCTGATCATGGGGCTGCGCAAGGCGAGGTGAGGAGATGTCGGCCGAGGGAAAAGCGGCCCTGGTTCTCGGCCTCGGGCTGGGACTGATCCTGGCGGGGCTGGCCCTGACGGTCTTCCCCCCGGACCTGACGGCGATGGAGATCGAGGCGCAGGCTCGCAACCTGGGCATGGTTTATCCGGCCGAGGTCAAGCAACCTGAACCGCCGGCCCTGCCGACCCCGCCGCCGGAGGTCAAGGAAGTGGTGGTGGTCATCCCGCAGCGGATGCCGGCCGACATCATCGGCCAGCTCCTGGAGAAGGGCGGGGTCATCACCAGCGCCAAGGACTTCGTCGACAAGGCCGTGGAGATGAAGTCGGAGATGGATTTCAAAGCCGGAGTCTACCATTTCATACCCGGCGAGAAGCTGGAGGTCATCATCGCCGCCCTCCTGAAAGGCGGCGGCTGGTGAGCCTGGCAGAGCCCGGGAGAGCTTGGTAGGGTGGAACGCGGTCCCGGCGTGGGACCGACGGTTAAATGATACCAGGAGGCGGGTCGGAATGATCAGAGGGCTTTACACATCGGCCGCCGGGATGCTGGCCGAGCTGCAAAGAAACGACGTCGTGGCGAATAACCTGGCCAACCTGACGACCTCCGGTTACCGTCAGGACCGGCTGGCCATGGGCACCTTCCCGGCCATGCTCCTCAGCCGAATCGAGCCCGGACAGCGCCCGGTTGAGATCGGCGCCGTCGGCGGCGGCGTCCAGGTGGTCGAGCAACGGGTGTCCTTCCTGCCGGGAACGGTCCAGGCCACCGGGCTCCCGCTGGACCTGGCCCTGTCGGGCGATGGTTTCTTCGCCGTCCAAACGCCCGACGGCGAGGCTTACACCCGGCAGGGCAACTTCACTCGGACCGCCGATGGAACCCTGGTCACCGCCGACGGGCTGCCGGTTCTGGGGGAACGCGGGCCGATCAAGGTCACCGGGAGCGACGTCAGGATCGCTGAAGACGGCTCGATCAGCTCGGACGGTAAGGTCGTCGACCGCCTGCGGGTCGTCGACTTCGCCGACCGTGGGCGGCTGGAAAAACGCGGGCAGGCCCTCTTCACCGCGCCGGCCGGCCTGACCCCGACGGCCGTCGAGGCCCCTCAGGTCCAGCAGGGTTACCTGGAGATGGCCAACGTCAATCCGATCGAAGCGGTCACCGAGATGATCGCCCTCGTTCGCAGTTACGAAGCCGGGCAACGGGCCATCCAGGCCCAGGATGAGACCCTCGACCGGGCGGTCAACGAAATCGCCAGACTCTGAGGTCAGCCGACAAGGAGGCGGGCACCGTGATAAATGCTCTGTGGCTTGGATCGGCGGCCATGACCGCCCAGCAGCTGAAGGTCGACGCCATCGCCAACAACCTGGCCAACGTCAACACCACCGGCTACAAGCGGAGCCGGGTCAGCTTCCAGGAGCTCATCTACGTCCCCGAGGGCCCGGTGGCGTCCCAGACGGCCCCCCAACCGGCGTCCCAGACGGCCTCCCCGAACGCTCCCACGGGTGCCGCGGGGGAGGCGGGGCCGGCGGGGCCGGCTCCATATGGCCCGGTCGCCGTCCTCGCGGGGGTCGGCGTCCGGCCGGCGGGCGTGGAGCGCCTGGCGACCCAGGGGATCCTGCAACCGACCGGGATCGAGACCGATCTCGGGCTCGACGGCGAGGGTTACTTCGGCGTCACCACGGCCGGCGGCGAAACCCTCTACACCCGCGACGGGCACCTGATCTTTGACGGGGTCGGCAATTTGGTCACGGCCAACGGCGACAGGGTCATCGTCGAGGGAAGCGCGCCCCTGCCCGCGGGTGCCCGCAACATCTCCATTGACTCCGACGGGACGATTACGGCCACGGTCGAGGGCGAGAAAACGCCCCGCCGATTGGGTCGGATCACCCTCTTTCGATTCGTCAACCCAGGTGGACTGGAGGCCGTCGGGCAGAACCTCTATCGGGCCACCGGGGCGTCGGGGCAGGCCGTCCAGGAGAGCTCGGCCGGCGCCGGGTCGGGCCCGGCCGCCCCAGGCGCGGGGGCCGGCGGCGCCGCGACCACCCGCATCCGTCAGGGGTTCCTGGAGACCTCCAATGTTTCCGTCCTCGACGAGATGGTCGGGCTGATCGAGGCCCAGCGGGCCTACGAAATCAGCGCCAAGATCATCCAGAACGCCGACAACCTTCTGGCCATCGCCAACGGGCTGCGGCGTTGAGCGATCCCCGGGAGCAGGGGAGGGAACGACGATGGACAGCCTGAGGCCGGATGACAAGGTATCAAAGCAGCCTCCGGCGAAAACATGGATGATCGACCGGCGCCCCGCCGGGACCGCGGCGTCGCGGGCCACCCCCGCCGGGACCGCGGCGTCGCGGGCCGTCCTGGCCAGAGCGGACGAAGAAAAGCTGAGGGGGCTTTGCCGCGAATTCGAGGGCTTCTTCCTGACCGAGCTCCTCAAGCAGGCCGGGGTCGGCGGGGCTCAGGAGGGCGGGGCGGTTTCGACGGTCGAGGGTCGGCAGGACGCGGCGATGGCCGTCGAGGCCATGGCCGGGCAGCTGGCTCGAGCGGGTGGCCTGGGCCTCGGCGACATCCTGTACAACTTCCTTAG
>Ga0334722_10001502_pt1 | contig 28971 bp, 23 predicted proteins | sample C3_bottom_MG_FD_207210 | JGI IMG/M metagenome (GOLD analysis project Ga0334722, IMG submission 207210) | Sediment microbial communities from Yellowstone Lake, YNP, Wyoming, USA - C3_bottom | ecosystem: Environmental > Aquatic > Freshwater > Lake > Sediment | place: USA: Wyoming | collected... | reverse complement strand
ACGTTGGGTTTCGTTCCTCAACCCAACGTTTACCCCTATTTGTTGTCACGAACCGGCATATGATCTGCATGCCTTCCAAAACCTGTTGGGTTTCGCGGGGCTCAATCCAACCTACGATCTCTTACTCCCTAACTTGGCCTATTAACTCGTCCATGTTCCGCAACTCTGCTTTTGCCAAAAGTCGCATTCGTATTGCAGCCTTATTGTCTCTGCTCGATACTTGAACCCCTTTGGCCACTGCGAAATCAAAGAGGTCACGTCGCGTTGGAAATTCTATGTCGCTAGTGACGTCTCGACCAAATTCTTTGACCGACAGGGCAGAGCTATTCTCCTGAAATGCGAGATTCTCCTGCGCCGGTACTGTATTTCCCATCCTGGATTTTGACTGTGGACGCTTTGATATGTCCTCGCGCCCCAATAATATATCTTTTTTCGCCATACGGAGCGCATTCTCAAATACAGCAAGACTTTCATTTGACGTGCCATTGGCTATTATGTCTGCGAGGAGATGCAGGCACTCTGCTAGTTTATATTTCGAATTGTCTTTAGGGGGCATTCTGTTTTCTCCATTTATTTAGAGGTTAGGGAATTTTAGTTGCAAACTCGCTAACGATAGCTTCTAGGCACTCAGATTGTTTTTTTGCATTCGCTGTCTTAAGAGCATAGACAGGCATGTTTTCCTTCGATGCATCAGAAATCCCTCCCCCTTCAGTGAGATAATTTTCAAAGACATCACCAGGGTTCTGTGCCTTCACAGCGTCAATTATTTCTTTTTGTCTTTGTTTCGGTTCTGACGACCTCTCCACTATTTCATTAAAAATGATTCCTGATGCCTTTGCTCCTTGGAATTGATATGTCGGGTCAGCAATGTGCCACATACCAGCATAGTCTGTGCTAAGGTCTTTCATTTTCTTTTTAATTAGTGAAATACCAACAGTTGAGAGAAAATCAGCCTTGGCTGGAATTACATAGTGAGTGCTGGCAAACAGTGCATTCTGCGTAGTCAAATTGATGTTTGGCGGGCAATCAAGTAGGACGTAGTCATAATCGTTCGCCACTTCAGAAATGGACGTCGCGAGAATAGATAGTTTAGTCAGTTCATGCTTTGTTTCCTCGCGAAAATCCTTCGAGGCGCGCCTCTCACGTGCGAGTTTGAGATCAACGAGAATGAGTTCCTGATGGGAAAGCACGATGTCCACTCCGGTCCAAACGAAGCCCGCTGACGCAACAGTTGCTTTTTTATGTATCAAACTACCAAGATCAAGAGGTTTGCCGTCGAAATATCGATCATAAAGTGCAAGAAGTGTAGATGGCGTGCCGGATTTATAAGCTAATTGCGCATACTTACTGACACCCCCCACAGCTAAAAAGGACATATTCGCTTGTGGGTCAAGGTCAATCACGAGTGTGCGCTTGTTCAGAAATTTCCACAGGCCAATTCCGATGTGGTAGGCTAAAGTCGTCTTTCCAACTCCGCCCTTCCAGTTAATCATGCTAACGATGTTTGCCATTTTCTTCCTCCTTTTAATTCAGGTTCCGTCAGTGAATTGCATTGTTGCGATATTTCAGTTTTTTTAATTAGTTGTGCTACACAAGTTACTATCTAAACAGATTCGTCCTGATAATACCACAACGTTGTGTTACTGAGTTAGCAAGAATGGTTCACGAAGAAATTGGTACTCCGAAAAGACAACTTACTGTTTTATTCCAAGACCATCAATACTGCCACCCAAAAAGCCAAAGTGGAATCCGGCTCCCCTGGCCGATCTCGATATTGTCCAGCGCCAGCCAAGCGTTTTCGATATTTTTGATCTGACTGCTGTCCTTATTTTTACCCCCGACCTCGAAGGTAATGGTGTCATCCACCAGAAAATCACCCTTGGCCGGGACCGATACGCCGTGGCCAACCCGGAGCATGTTCAGAAAGAAGGTCTCCCGCACCGCGCCGCTGTCTGGGGCCTTGCCCCCGGCCAAGGCGTAATAGAGGTTGGGGTTGTTCAGGTAGACCTTCTCCGGTTTTTCCATCTCCCGCAACCCTTTGCCGCTTCGGGAAGCAGTGAGGATCACCCCGGCGTCCTCCAGATATTTAAGGTAGGTCTTCAGCGTCCGCTCGTCTCCGATCCCAAGCCGAGTTTTAAGCTGTTTCATGTCCGGGGTGAAAGGGACCAGGGATGAGATGATCGCCAGCAGTCGTTCAATTTTCCTGATGCTCGAACCGCTCAGCGATTGATGGATGGCCAGGAGGTCGCCCTCCAGGGTGGTATGGACATTCTGTTCCAGTGTCATGTAGAACTGGGTCTTGTCGCCGTACTCACCGTAGTAGGGGTAATAGCCGCAGGCCAGATACTCCTTGAAAAGGGCAAGTACCTTCAAGCCCTTCTTCTCCAGCTCGGCGACGATGGTGCCTGCGGCCTGCTGATGTCCGGTGACAATGGCGTCAAGGGTCAGGTGGTCGAAATAGAGGCCGAAATTCATCCCGATATATTCGCGAAACGACATGCCGTACATTCGGTAGACCAGAGCGCGTCGGCTCAAGTCGTGGCTGCCCTTGGTTGTTTCGAGTGCCGAACTCCCCGACGCCATGATCTTCAAGTTGGGGAAGGTGTCGAAGATACTCTTCAGCTCCATGGACCACTCGGCATACTTGTGGATTTCATCAAAGCAGATGAGTTCGCCGCCAAGCTTGTAGAATTCGTCGGCAATCTCATAGAGCGAGGCGCGGGCCACCAGAAAATGATCGGCTTGCAGATAGAGCGCCTTGCGGCTGTAGAGGTCATCCCCATACATGCCCAGCAGGTACTGAATCATGGCGGTGGTCTTGCCGATGCCCCGTTGCCCGACAATCACGGAAAAACGGTTGCTAAGGGGATGGTCCCGGAGGAAGTAGCGCTTGAACTCCCGGTTGCGGACTCGGAGGAAGGTTTGGCTGAGAGAAAAGAGATCGTCGAGCATGGCTGTCTCCATGTTAGGATTTGGCTCCAATCGTATCATGGAAAAATCAGTAATGCAATCCTATTTAAAGGTTGCTCATTAGACTTTTGTAGGGCATGTTTGCCGGACACCTTTGCTCCTCTGGTGCCCTCACCCGGCCTTCGGCCACCCTCTCCCAGAGGGCGAGGGAATAAAAAAAGTCATGAATGCTTGGCTTTCTTTCGGGGGTGAAGGCTCACCTTTTGGCTAGGCTCCGCATGGTCCCGACCAAGGTTGGGTCGAATGCCTCAAAAAGCGTCGGGGTCTCTAGATGGCTCGGCGACTTATGGCAAAAAACGAACTCGCCGACGACAGGTGCCAGTTGGCCTACCGGAATAAGCGTCATGGCCTCGACAGCCTTTGAGAGGTTCCTGAGATAGTCGAGCTTTATGCCGGGGGCCACTCCTATCGAAACAAGGGCTAGTGCGACCTGCTCCAGGCTGGCGTTGCCGGCCCTGTCGCCTAGGCCGTTAACCGTAACGTCCAAGCAGTCTGCCCCCGCCATGACCGCGGCGACTGAATTGGCCGTGGCCATGCCGAGGTCGTTATGGGCGTGGAAGCATAGTTCGACATTTTGTACAATTTTCCGGACTTGTTTAACCAGGTCCGCGACGGTAAACGGGTTGGAGCTGCCGTTAGTGTCGTAGAGCGTGATCCTCTCAGCCCCTGCCAGGGCGGCTTGGCTGCACATGTCTATCAAGAAATCCGGCTCGACCTGCGTTGCGTGAGGAAAGCCTACGCTCGCCTGCCCAAACATATCCCCTGCCGCTTTCAGCGCCTCACTCATTTGCCTCGATTTTTCGTCGCGGCCGGTCGGCGGTCGCAGGTCGGAGAGTGGAATCAGGATATCGACCCTGTGAAGGATGCCCTTTGCTTTGTTAAGCTGTTCGCGGAAGCGTGGACCGTGGCCATAGATCAGGCCCGATAATTTTATGCGAAGGCCAGTAGCGCCCATATCCTTAAGGGCGTCAAGGTCTCGGTCGAAGTGGCCCGGCGCGACGATTTCCGCCTCGGCAACCTGCGCTTCGTCGAGCATTATCAGCAGCGCCCTTTTCTGCTCAATATCGAGCGCCACCCCCGGTACGTCGAGGCCCTCGCGCATCGTGCTGTCTTTGAGGACCACCATTTTTCTTTTGTCCGACACCTTTCGTCTCCACACAAGGGGGGATGAACTAAATTCCCTCCCCCCTGACGGGGGAGGGTTAGGGTGGGGGGGGAAGCGGGCCTTTGCCCGACAGGTTGCATCTTCACCCACCCCCCAACCCCCTCCCGCACCCCTCAAGGGGGTATTGAACTGAATCGAGGGATGGGGAGCTTCAGAGAATTTATTTAAGCGACTTCTGTACCATGATAACGGCGTCAAAATAAACGGACAGATTGATCTCTTTGGAGAGTTCATAGCCGGCGGCGGCGAGCTCTTTCAGCATCGCATATTTACTCGTGTGGCGGTTTGCATCGCCTGCGGGGGTATAGGCCCCCGCGCCTCCATTTGCCAGGGAACGGCCAAATCGCTTCATGAAAAATAGGCGGTTTAGCTTAATTACTGAGCGCATCGCCTCTTCGTCTATTTGGTCGGCAGGCTTGGTAAAGACTCCATTCTCTCTGAGTGCCATCAGCAACCAATTGGCAAAATCACGTTCATGCCCAAGAAACAAATTTTTGGTAAAATACGAGTCGTGGTAAAACTCTTCGTAAAACCTGGGGTCGGTCAGCATCCGGTTAAAATCCTCGACGAGTGCGTTTTTTAGCGCATCGTTATTGTCTTTAGCGGAAAGAAGCTGCTTGGTGGCGGCAGATAAATGTTTGATGAATGGATCGTTGAGATCATCGGTTGCCAGGCTCTTGGCGATAGTGTCAACATCGGACAGATCATCCACCCCAAAAAGAGGCGCCTGCTTATAGATAATCAGGACCACCCTGGCCCCGGGCTTTAAAAATTCACGCAGCTTAGTGAAATAGTCGACCGGTTCATCCAGACAATGGTAGACGTTTGACAGGAGGACGAGGTCATAGCGATGCTTGCCGTAAAACTCATCGAACCCCTTATTTTTTACGACAGCCGAGGACAGGTTGGCGAGGCCGCGTCTTTTTGCCTCCTCGGCAACGTAGCCTACAAAGTCCGCCCGGATGTCGGTTACGAAGACTTCGCCGCTACCATGCAGTCGCTCGGCAAACATAAACGAGGCGTAACCAGGGCCGGAGCCTATATCGAGGATTGTCATCCCCGGAGTAATGCCCAAGGCATCAACCACTTTCTCAAGCTTTATGTAACTGTTCCTCTCCAGTTGCCTCTCAATCGCAAGGTCCAGGGGCAGTGCCGCCTGTGCCGGCTGTGTCGGCATGACGACCAGCATCACGAGTAACGAAAACAGCACGTTGATAGCAAATTTTATGCTTTTGGGCGCATTCATGTTCATGTTCCTTCGTGGAGTGTTTCGAGGTAATCCAACAGATCCTTAGCGTCCCGGACGATCAGTTCCGGCTCGGCGCGTCCGTCGGCCTTGCTCACGCCGCTCGTCAGGCAGCATAAAATTTTGCTGCCTTTTTCGATTTGACCCGAATCGATTGCCTTAAGGGTTCCGACCAGCGCAATCAGGCCGGTCTTCTCGACGACCTGGCCGGACTTAACCGTGATATCGATGCCTTGGGAAAGGAGCGACTTTAGGATAGGCGGATTTTCCGCCGGGCCGTGGACGTAAGCAGTAAACTCCTTCGTATTTACCGTCAGCAGGTCACCCCGGGTCTGAAGCAGGAGTTGCCGCAGATCCTCGAAGGTCTTATAGGTCTGCGGCGAGTCGTCGTACATCACCCTCGTCAAGAGCTTTTCCTTACCGGCCTCAGTCGCAAGTCCCACGGCTTCTGGTCTCCAAGCCCTGAATATCGGGCAGTTCGCCTCCTGCTGGACCCCCAGGAACCGTGGCAAGGCCTTGATCTCCGGCGCGAAATTCTTCAGGACATTATAGATGCCTATCGGACCGAAGCCTGCGCTGACCGCCTGCGATATCCAGTCGAATCCACCGACTGTCAGCATGTGCTCCAGGATAAACAGCCCGCGAAACATTGCCGCCACGTACCGCCATGCCTTGTCCGGGATGTGCCGGATGCCGGTCTTTTCGGAAAAAAGCCGAGTCAGCTCTTTGAGACGCCCACGATCAGAAACGCCGATGAGATGCGCTCTCGCGCCGTCGAACAGGCTGCCGTCCAGGAGGTCGGTATTTTCTGCCGGACAGAAAAAAAAGGTCTCGATGCCTGCCCGTTGACCGTAAAGGGTAAGGGCGCTTCCGGTGTTGCCTCCGGACTCGAAGGCGGTACGCCTAGCCCCTTCCCTTCGGCAAAAAGCCGTGGTCAGGCAGCCGTCAATCGACTTCAGCGACCCGGTCGCCATCCATGACGTTTCGTCCAATATGTTGATCTCAACGCCCTTGTAAGTGAAAAGCCGGACGATGCGCGCCCCTTCCCGGATGCTGCAGGCAAGGATTTGCCGTTTGAAGGCCTGGTCATCGTCCTCGTTGTCATAGAACCTGACCGCATTTCGGTACCTGGAGACGATGCTTGCATCCAGGCCAAAGGACCGGTCTATGCACGTGTCGAGGGACGCTTTATTTACGGCCAAAAGATTCATGGAATATGACATCCCTTGCAGGGGTTATGGTCTTGGGCTCGGCCTCGGTGCCGGGGTAGCCCAGCGGCACTATGGTGACGGGGTCGATATCCGCCGGCAAGCCGAGGGCAGCCCTGATGTCGTCTGCAACCTCAGGGGCGCCAGCCTTATATGCCGACAGGTAGACGCCGGCAAGGCCCTTGTTCGCCGCCGCCAGGAGCAGGTGTCCCGTCGCGAGGACTCCGCTCTCAAGCCCCCGGTCAAAGGCCCTTGCCCGTTCGACGCAGGTGACGACGATCGCGGGCGCATCTTGCAGGAAGCCGGCGGGAAATTCCCTTTTTTCAGGCGGACAGTGTTTGTCCTTTATCTCTGCCAGAAGTTTTTTGGTTTGGGGATCCCTGACTATGATAAAGCACCAGGGCTGACCGTTCATGGAGGAAGGCGCCCTTAAGGCGCACTCTATAAGCGATTCGAGCAATGCCTCCGGCACGTCTTTAGCCGAGAACCTGCGGATGCTCCTCCTCGCCCGGACCACCTCTTCGAATTCCATACTCCCTCCTGTTATCCCATCAAGATCAAGGCGACGCCGCCGATAGCGACAACGGTTCCGAGTATTGTCCGTAACGATATCTTCTCTTTCAGCAAAACGCTTGACAAGGGCAGGATAAACAGGGGACTCGTCGAGTTAAGCGTGCCGGCGATCGAGGCGTCGATATGCTTGAGAGCCACGATGGAGAGCCAGAAGCCGCCGATTACGACTACGGTGACCACGGCTACGACCTTGGCCAGAAGCCGTGTATTTCCGAAAGGACGCACCCAACCTCCGAGCTCGGAGCGGCAAACGCCCCAGAGGACGAGGCCGATTGACCCTGCCACCAGGCGGATCCAGGCGGCCTGGACGGTCGGCACGGAGAGGACGCCGACCTTGGCCAGGAGCACCGCGAATGCCGTACAGAGGACGGACAGAAGGCCGTAGCGGATACCCAAGGAACTGTCCGGTGCGCCGCCTACGGCAGGCGCCCGTTCCCACAGCACCCAGCCGACGCCAAGTGTGGTTGCCGCAATGCCGGCCCAGGCCCCGGCAGATGGCCTCTCACCGAGGAAGAGTGCTGCCGCGACCGCAATGGCAACCGGGTTCAGTGCGCCCATCAGCGATGCCCGCCTGGGGCCAAGCTCCATCAGGGCCAGGAAGAAAAACGTATCGCCGATCGCAATGCCCAATACCCCGCTCAACCCCAGAAACAGGACTGACTGCGTGCCGACCGGTTCAAAGCCGATGAGAAGCAGGATAATCCCCAGGCCGATGCTGCCTAAGATCACCTTGCCCAGGTTCATGCTGTACGATGAGAGATGCTCCCCCAGCCTGCGCCAGAGGATGGCGCCTAGCGCCCAGGAGCAGGCCGATAGCAGGGATACCCCGCCGTAGAAAAGCCTATCTCCCATGACGGCGGCTTTTCATCAATGAGTTCTGGCAATCTTCCACGGTCAGGGCAGGTTGTAGGAGAAGGGGTTTAACTCTCCTTCCGCATACGATGACCTCGGGAACGGCAGGTAGTCCGGGTGATAGAACTGCATAACGACTTCGTCCGCGAAAAACTTGCCTCTGTCGGTCAGTTGCAGCTTTTCCCCGTCATCGGTTGTCAGGCCGTACTTCGTCAGGTTTTTGATCTGCCGGGGGAAGACTTCTTCAACGGGCATGCCGAGCAAGTCGTTAAAGAGCGCCTTCGACAGCCCGTTATGCTTCAGGGAGAGCGTCACCGCCCATCTCGACTCTTCGTCCCTTGTCCTGACCCGACCTCGGTTGATGGGGAGCACGCCCTTGTCGATATAGCTGGAATAGCGCTCCAGGCTCTCCCCGGTATTCAAGTAAAAGCGGCCCTGGACGTTTGACCAGGAGGATGCGCCAAAGCCGATGACGTCGGTAAGCCTGTCGGTGTGGTCGAGCAGGTAGTGCGAGCTGTGTGAACTTCCTTTCGCAAACATCCTGCGGGACGCCTCTTTCAGGCCGCCCTTTTCGGCAATCATGAACCCCAGCATCTTCATGATATACAGTTCGTCGGTGCCAGGAAAGGACTCAGGGCAAACCTCAAACCTGGTCTTAATGTTGCCGGCCCTGTCGCCGTGGGGGACGATGCGCAGCCTGTATAGCTGGAAGGCATCGACATCGAGGGCCAGGGCTGTTTCAAGGGTGGCAAGCCATTTTTCAATCGTACAACCGGGATAGCCGTATATGAGGTCGATCGAAACGCTTTTGAAGCCGGCCTTTCTCGCCTGGGCAATAGCCTCAATTGTGTCGGCAGAGGAGTGCACCCGGCCCATCTCCTTCAAGGAGGTGTCGTCAAAGGCCTGTACCCCCAGGCTGATGCGTTCGACGCCGTGGTCTTTCAAGACTTTGAGTTTTTCGATGCCGGACTCGCCTAAGATGGACCCCGGCTCGGTTTCGCAGGTGATCTGGGTGCATTTGCTAAAGTCCAGGCTGGAGTGAAGGGAGCGGCAAAGCATGGCGAGCTGTTTGGCCGAGAGCGCCGTCGGTGTGCCGCCGCCGATGAGCATCGACGTGGGCGATATTTTTTGTGTCCCTAACTTCTCCTTCCACAACTCCATCTCCCTGGCGAGTGAGGCAAGATAAACTTCTTTTTGGGTATCGGTGCAGCCGACGTTGACGACCCAATGACAATAGGTGCACCTGGACCGGCAAAAGGGAACATGGATGTAGACGGAGGAAGGCCTCGACCCATCGTATTGCAGGCCATCGAGTATGGCTTCATCGTTGGCCCCGTACATCGGTATCGGCGGGTAGTATATCGCCGGGTAATAGAGGACGCCATTGGGGATAAATCCGGCCTCTTTCAACTCTTCCACGTGAATGGCTTGCAGCTTCGCTTTCGCGTTATTGATCCAGTCCATCGGTTCCATGGGTATCGCTCTTTTTTTGCCCAGCCATAACAAACAGGTAAACCACCGACTTTGCCGGTGGACTCGCAAAGTTTGACAACATACGGGAATAGGAGGAAAGTCTCTCAATTCTGAACCGCCAAAAGTTCAAGAATAGGAGACTTCCCAGGTACGACAATCAAAGCCTAAGCCATACGATGTATGAATGCAAGTATCATATCGTATGGATACCGAAGTATCGCAAGAAGACAGGGGAGAAGAATTCCAAGACCGGCTATCTTTTGCAGGCGGTGCAAAGCGCTCCTATCACGTCGGCTTGACAGGATTTTTGCGATATGTGATGCTGGGTGCGCCGTCAACATAGATGCCTTCTAGATAGGCGAGTTTTCTTGGTAGCTGTTGCACCGTGCCCCTGACAATCAGGAATGTTGCTTGCCGCCCGGCAGTAAGCGTTCCCAGCTTCTCCATGCCGAAGAATCTGGCTCCATTTTCCGATGCGCAGCGGATGGTCTCCGCCAGTGAATAGCCGGCCTTGATGAACAACTTCATCTCCTCGACCATCGACTCGCCATGGAGTATGCCAACACTACCGGCACCGGTTCCCACAGCCGTTGTCACGCCCAATTTTCTGGCTAAACGCAGTTGCGTTAGTTGCTCGGCGAGCATCTTTTTCCAAAAAGCCTCCGCGCCGGGGTCCGGCTTTCCCGGCGCAACATAGCGCTGGGAGAAACGGCAACACACATCCCCGCCGGCGCCCACACCGTCCAAGGCATTCTTGGCCCGCAGGACGCTAGGAATCCACAGCACACCCTTCTCCGCCATTTTCCGGAGATTGTCCTCGCCCATCCCGTAGCCCTGTTCGATGGCATCGCCCCCCGCAAGAAGCGCCTCCTCTACCTGTTGCAGGCCATTGGCCACCACTACCGCCTTTTTTTCGCATCGAGGCTGCAGAGTGCGGCACAGGTCTTCATGGTTAAGCCGAGGGTATGGGGCTTCCTCGTCTTCGATATTGCCGGAATAACCGATCTTGAGAAAATCACCGCCTGCCGCGTTGCTAGCCTCACAATCCTGCCTGCTCAGGCAGAGACGGCCGGATGTTCGAATGTCAATTACGCTCCCCTGCGCCATCCCCTCTTGATAACGTTCCACCAGGTCGGTTATATCGCCGCTATCGGCCACTCCTTGCACGCCGTGGGCATGGCAGTAGCGGATATGCTGCTCCAACATAGCTGCCTTTTTCGCAAAGCCGGCCTCTTCAGCGGATACCCTTACCCTCCTGTCCACGGAGGGCGATCGCGACAGGGAGACGCTGCAGTCAACCAGCGCCGGCAAAATGGTACAGTGCGAGAAGTCATCGATTGCCGCCCCGTCCTGGCGGGGAAGGTCTGCGGCAGAGCCAATGTCGGTAATAATGCCGTCCTTTACGGCCAGAAAGACATTCCTGCGCACATCGGCGCCGCTGCCGTCGATAAAGCTTCCCGCCACTATGAATCGTGTTCCGCCCATGATTTTGAGAAGGATAGGATTTGCATGATGCTGCAATTGAATCATAAAAATCAAGCGGTTTCTTGTCAGTGTCCACCGCAACCAGGGCCGTACCAATGTCGATGCTTTCGGAAACCAAGGGCAGTTACTGGCCCCGGGACGGTTAATCGAGATGCAACACCACGGAAAAGCTGTTGAACATGACCCAGACGGACTCGTTCTCTTTGAGGTCAAGACGGCTGCTGCTTTCGCTGGTCACCAGGGAACATAATTCCGTCCCATCCGCGATCCGCACCACATACTCGCTCGCGACCTGGCCCTGATTGATGCGGGCGATTGTCCCCTGGAACTTGTTTTCCGCCGTGCAGTTCGGTTCCGCAACCCCTTTCTGCAAGACCACCCAAGACGCTTTGACTTCGGCCGAGATCAGCACTCCTGGCCTTAGGCCGAGTCTTACCAGGCTGTCACGGGTGATCATGGCGGTTACTGGGTCGCCGCCGACGGTTACCAGTTCCACTTTGGCTTGGAAGTCGGCCTGTTGGATGGCGCTGATCTTGCCGAAAAAAGTGTTACGGGCGCTGGTTTTTCGGTAAGACTCTTTTTCCAGAAAGAATTTGGTCACTTGTCGAATATCATCGTCTGAAAACGAAACAAAGGCAGCAGTCAAGTTGGGCGTGGAGTGTCCCAGGATCTTTTGAACGACTGGCAATGGCATGTTGCTTTGCATCAGTTCCACCGCCCTGGATTTCCGAATCGCGTCCGGACCTCCCAACCCTTTGGCAAAGCCACAAGTAGCGGCGACTTCATAGAACTTACGGCGGACGTGGCCTGGGTCCACGTTAAACAACCCGTCCCGAGCTTTCTGGAAAGCGGCGTCATTCAGCGCCGCCTGAATTTCTTGAGCGAGCGTTGCCGGTATCTGGACTGCTCGCGGGGTAGTATCCGATTTCCCGAAAATCACCGATTGCCGGTCAAAGTCGATGTCCTGAAAGGGATTGAGGGCCAACACTTCGTTCAGTTTGGCGCCGGTGTAGCGAATCAACAGGAAGATGAGCAGGATGCGCTGCCTAGACAACCGCACATCGGCTCTCGGTGGGCCTTGAGCCCACTGCCGAAATGCCTGTTCAAGCTGGTTGAGCTGAACCGGGTCAAGGGAGCGGCTACCCTTCGGTACGGAAACGATGCGCCCGTGAGTGGTGTGTTCCAGCATCGGCACCGACTGATCGGCCAATCTTTTCATGTCTGTATCGCCTCGCGGAGAGTCCTTCATTCTCGCTGTAAAAAACCATTTCCCATTGAGCTTTTGGCAAAAGCCGTCATCCCCGAAAACGGGGGCCATGTGCGACGATAACTCCCAACCCTGTTGGATCCCAGCCTGCGTGGGCATGACGCAGAGGGTGGCGCGAGGGAGTATTGCAAGCGGCTTTGTATTGTTACTGTATGAGGCTCTTGCAAAAATACCACATTGTGGTTCGACAAGCTCACCACGAACGGAAATCACGAATATTATCAAGCGGCATCCCGTTCACCCTGAGCTTGTCGAAGGGTGTTTAGAGGAGTTTTGCAAGAACCCCGTATTTCAAACTTTTAGCAAGCCGCTGAATTTTTTCTTGACACCTCTCTGGCGCTCGCTACTATGCCATTGACATGAATTAAATCATATTCGTGCCAATAACCCTTCTGCTGACTAATCGTACTTTCTGCAAGGAGAATCCCCATGTACTTCCCCACCGCTGGTATCACCGTCGCCCCCTGGCTGCCGCCCCTGGTCGCTTTTGCCATCTCCTTTTTCACGTCCATGGGCGGGGTGTCGGGGGCCTTTCTGCTCCTCCCTTTTCAGGTGAGTGTCTTAGGCTTTACCTCGCCTGCAGTGAGCTCCACCAATCAGGTGTTCAATATCGTCGCCATCCCCAGCGGGGTCTATCGCTATATTCGGGAGGGCCGCATGGTTTGGCCCCTGACCTGGGTGGTGATCATCGGCACCCTGCCCGGCGTTTTGGCTGGCGCCATCATCCGGGTCCGCTATCTGCCGAATCCTAAGAATTTCAGCCTGTTCGCCGGGATGGTGCTGCTTTATATCGGGATGCGTCTGGTCAAGGATTTGCTTTGCCCTTCGACTCCGCTCAGGGAACGGAGCGGCCCGGTTGGTGAGCCCCCCGCAGGGGGGGATAAACTCCGTCGAACCACGGCGGAGGCGGAGTTCCAAGCCTTGGTCAAGCGTTATCGCCAAGGGGAGCAAGAGGGTCAGGCCCTGCCACGGGTGGTGGTTCGGGAGTGCACCCTCACGCGGATCAGGTACGACTTTTACGGCCAGACCTTCGCCATCCCCACCTTGGGAGTCATGGCCCTTAGCCTGGTGGTGGGCATGGTGGGCGGGGTGTACGGCATCGGCGGCGGGGCGATCATCGCCCCTTTCTTTGTCAGCGTCTTCGGCCTGCCGGTCTACACCGTGGCCGGGGCGGCCTTGATGGGCACCTTCGTCACCTCGGTGGCCGGAGTTGTGTTCTACCAAATCATCGCGCCCTGGTATCCGGGCATGAGCATCGCCCCTGACTGGTTCCTGGGGTTCCTGTTTGGCGCTGGCGGCTTTGCCGGGATGTACTGCGGGGCGCGTCTGCAGAAATACATGCCAGCGCGGGGCATCAAATGGCTGCTCGCCCTCTCTATCCTGTTGCCGGCGATCAAATATATCGTTGGCTTTTTCAAATAGAGCCCTGCCGGAACACCTTTAGACACCCTTCGACAAGCTCAGGGTGAACGGGATGCCGCTTGATTTTATTAGTGATTTCCGTTCGTGGTGAGCTTGTCGAACCACAATGTGGTATTTTTGCAAGAGCCTCAGTCTAAAGAAATATTATTGGCTTAGCAGTAATTCCCCTGCTAGCTGCCCGCAAATCAGAACAATGACTGGCCGCTACTCAAAATAAATAAAGCCATAATCGCCGCTGTACCCTGACTCGGCAAAGAGGTATTCCCATTCCTCCGGCGTAAAGAAACTCTCGCAGGTGAGCTGCCAGTGCAGCAGATTGGCCTTTTCTTCCTCATTGCGGTAGGACTCAACGACAACATAACTCCCGTGCCGCGTGACCCGCTCGATCTCCCGCAGCGCTTTTTGTAAATCGAAGAGGTAGAGGTTGTGCAGGGTGGTGATAGAGATGACCAAGTCAAAAGAGTCATTGGCATAAGGGAGTTTCTGGGCCAGACCCCGGTCGAGGAAAGGACGCATTTCCTCTTTGGCGTGGCGGATGGCATAGTCGGAGATATCAAGCCCACGAACCTCAAGACCTGGCAGCAGCTTCTTCATTTCAAAGAGCAGGAAGGCCTTGCCGCAGCCGACATCAAGCACTTGATCGCCATTTTTTAAGCCGTAATGGCCAATGATTTCTTGTGCCATAGTGGCCCAACGGCCATCGTAAGAGAACCCGCCATACCCGTATTTCCGGTCGCCGTCCCAGTATTCCCGGTCAAATTTCTTGGCGATTGCCGCGCATTCCGCCTTGTCTCCGTGCCTGACCCGCTCCAGATAATCCCTCTTAGTACGGGAGTGAAGGCTGGTGATAAAATCGATATAAGCCATCCTTTTATTTCTCCTTGAATGTTGCGGTGGTCGTTTATTTTTTGTTATTCCCGCTGATTGAAACTGATAGCGACCCGGCAGCCAGAGTGGCCAGCGTTATCGGCGCCGATCAACTCTGGCGCGGCTACCCGGATCTGCTTGAGCGGTATGCCCTGGTTGGTTAAGATTTTTTGCGCGGCTTGAGCCCTCTTGTTGGCCAAGTTGAGGAGGTTTTTGTCGGTAACCGGGGCTTGTCCTTTGGCCGACTCCTGCGGCAGCGCCTTTTTCTTGGGATTGAGCAAGGCCTGACTGTCGGCGGCGCTGTCGGCAAAACCGGCCAAGCGGACCACAAGCAACGGACGGTCTAGAAGAAGCGCGGCGAGGGCCTTCAATTGATCAACCGCCGCCGCCGCCAGTTGACTGTCGCCTGGTTGGAACAAGACGATGTCGCTTGGCGCTTTCTGACTGTTGCTCAGCAGGTTCATCGGCGAGACGGTGGCCTTCAGCAGGAGTTGGTTCAAAAACGCCTTCATCGCTGTTTGGTAGGTGAAGCCGGTGTCTGTCCTGCCGTCAATCGGCACGGTGAGCTCGATGGTTTCATTGGCGTCCTGCAGCATAGCCTGGACAAAAGGCAGACTCTGCCAGGTGTCGCCGATGGCCTTGATCGCCGGGGGCGCTAGTGGCTTGCCGAAAGAAAGGTCATGCAAGGACAGACGGCTGCTATCCTGGATCAAGGTATCCGCGTAAGTCAGTTGATTGGTAAAGTCAAGCGTCCCTCCCCTGACGGTAAACCCCCAATACGGTTCGAGTATCGTCCCTAAGGCAATGAGTGGCAACCCCGTGATTTGGCTCTTGAGCTCCAACCCCGGCGGCGAGGCAAAAGGCCGGATTACGCCTTGGGCTTGAAACTCGGCGCGGGTTTCGAGCAGGCCCTTGAGGGTGAAGGGAATTGCCTGGTCTTTGGCCACGACGAACTCGTCGATGCTGCCCGCTATTCTTTTGCCGCTGAGGGTCATCCCCCCGCGCGGCGTGTCTGAGCTGGGCACCGATGAGTCGGGCAGGTCATAGATGAGACTCCCGTCTTCAATGTCGATGGTCTTGATGGTCACCGTGGCCTCTTGCGCAGAAGAGGCGGGCTGCCACCCGGGCTGCATGATAGCGGGGAGCTGGGGCATGCCGTTAGGATTGGCGGTCACTTGCAGCGATGGCTCCTTGACGCTGAGTTGATCGATCGTCAACTTCAATGGGCGGAGGATGAGGGCAGCGCCCTCGGCGCTCAGGCTGCGGCAGCTGATGGGAGGTGCGCTCAGGGAGTCAATGCTCCATTTGCCTTGATAGTCCAGACTTGGCAGGTTGAGGACGCCCTCGGCGCTCAGTGTGCCGTTGATCGGGCCGGCGAAATAGCGGTCAAGGATTGGCTGGAAGGTCGATAAGGGCAGGTCGCTTGCCTGGATATTCAGGCTGGCCTGGAAAGGCGACAGTGAAAAGGTGCCATTCGCCTGGATGGGATATCGGTCGCGCAGCATAGCGGAAGCGCTGATGGTGTTTGCTTTTTGCGGGTCGAAGTGGTCCACCTGCAAGTCCAGTCGTTCCAGGCGCATGCTGATATCGGGCGGTCCCTGATTTTCGATCAGCAGACTGGTATTGGTCAATTCAAGGGCGTTCAGGTCGATGTGTGCGACTTGCGGGGGCGGCTCCGCCGGCGAATTGAGAAAACTTTGCCAGGCAGCCGTGCGGCTCTCTCTTCGGCAGGTGAAGAGGGCCTGCTGCAGCTGCACCTTACCCAAATGCAGTGTCGGGTCACTTGTGGTAAACGAGCCCTGTTCGCTCTGCCAGACGGGTATTTCAAGGAGTTGACCACTCCTCTCGATCCGAAGATTTTTGGCCTGGATACTCAATGGATCCAGCAGGAATTGGGGGCGTTGATCCGGGTCGATGGTGATGCTGAAATTTGCTTGAACTTGTTCGATGACGCCGCTTTTGACCGGCAACGCCGCCCCGAACCGTTGCCACAGACCCTGCAAGGTGTCGATGTCGGTATGGTTGACCACCAGGAGGCCTTTGGCCTCGAATGGCGCGGTGCTGGCGCTCCCCTGAATCGTCACTCGACTACCGGTCTGTTTTTTGGCATTGAGGGTAAAGAGGACTTGCTGCTGGCCATCTTGCCCCCCCGTTGATTGCGCCGTGTTGATCGAGACATCGATGGCCTGCCAGTCGCTTGGCGGCTCGGCGTCAGTTCTCGACGGCTCCCTGATCTCACCGCTGGTGATTTGCAGGTGGTTCAACGGTAGGGTTGACCCTTGCTTTGGATCGGGAAGGAAAATTGCCCCGATTGCGGCGGGCCAGGGCTTGCCGGACGCCGAGGCCTCGGGAGTCGCTGCCGGCAGTCGAAGGGAGTCGAAGAGGCTGGCGTGGCCAGAGCTGCGTTGCCAAACCGGATGGCGCAGGTTGATCTCTTCGGCCTGAAACAGGCTGGTGGCAGGACTAAAGCTACCCTTAATCAGACCGGAATCGACGCTGAATTCGCCCTGTTCGCCGCTTAACTTAGCGGCGCGCAGGGTCATGGCGCCGGCCAGGCGGAGCCTTTCGGTCTGAGGTGCGGCGGCGGCATACAGCAAATTCAAGTCCAGATCGGCCTGGCCGCTCAGTGTCTGGATGCCAAGGTTGGGCGACAGGTAGTCCTTGTAGGCGGTCAGATCCAGATTGTTCATTTTGCAGCTCAGACTCGCCGTCATTGGCCCTTCCGCCATCTGCGCCTGACCGCTCATCTGGAGGGGTGTGCCGTTCACGATCGCTGAAAATTGGGGCTTGATCTGGCCGTTCTGGTAATTGATATTGGCGATTGCCGGCAGGCTGAAGTTGAGTTCTTCCAGATGGTGGATCTTCGCGGTTGGCAGATCCTCATAGAGGATCTCGCCTCGGCTGATCGAGATATTATTTATCGAATAGCGCGGGGGAATCAATGCGGCAAGCCAGACGTTGCGCGATTGTTTCGAGGGGCTGGCGTGATCGCTTGCCGGCAGAAGCAAGGAGATATTGTAGCCATGCTCCTGATTGCGGACTAGATGGAGGAAGGGTTGGCTTATTGAAAGTTCCTGGCAGATGATGGCCCGCCGCGGCAGGGAGAGCGCGTCCAGGTCGAGCGTTAAGGAGGAGAAGGAAATAATCGGATCGACTTTATCGGTTGGGTCGGAAAGCCGGGGACCAATGATGCCATTTGCCAGAGTGAGAGTCAGAGTGAATGGGTTAAATTCGACAAGTCCTATGGTGACTGGCCGGTCAAGGTGGCGCGCCAAGGTTCTGGTGCCCACCGTTTTAATCAGAATCGGCACGGCAAAATAGCCGCAGATCCAATAGACAAAGACGCCGAGGCCTAAAATGGCCAAAAAGGTTGAGGCGGCCGAACTCTTCTTCGGGGGGAGTGTTTGTCGAGGGAATACGGGATGAAAAGGCGATGCCAACTCGTGGTCCGGCTTTCGGGCGGCCCCATGGACGCTCGGCGGGGCAATGGGAATTTCGCTAAAAGGGTCGGTTGGCTTCGGACTCATTGTGGTCGGGATTTTTGTATTGTTTTACTTTTATCGACATGATACTCTTTAAAATCAACGAAATCAACACGATAAATGATTGAAAAAGGGCAATTGCACAGGTCGTCAACTGTGGCGGTTGGCCAAAAACGGATAGGACCATGAAAATACTACATTACCCGCGGGCGCTGCTGGTGCTCATCATCACGCCCCTGCTGACCTTGTTCACCAGCCTGGGAGCCCTTTTTTTCATGTTTGTCTGTCGCTCGACAGCAGATAAGGTGCAAATACTTCCCAAAACTTGGGCACGAATGATTTGCTGGTGCGCCGGGGTCAAGGTGACGGTGGTTGGGCAGGAGAATCTTGATCGTGGCAAGACCTATATTTTTGCCGCCAACCATCAGAGCCAGTTCGATATCTTTGCCTTGCAGGGGTATCTGGGGTTCGACTTCAGGTGGATGGCAAAAAAAGAGTTGTTCGCTATCCCTATCTTTGGGGCCGGGATGCGCGCGGTTGGCTATATCTCGGTGGATCGATCACGGGGCAGGCAGGCTTTGCAAAGCTTAAATGAAGCCGCCCAGCAGATCAATGATGGCACCTCAGTCATCATCTTCCCGGAAGGGACCAGGAGCAAAAACGGACAACTTCAGGCCTTTAAGAGTGGGGCAATGGTGTTGGCGATCAAGGCAAGGGTGCCGATTGTGCCGGTGGCGATCATCGGCACCCACGAGGTTCTGGCCAAGGGCAAATTATTGTCCAGGCCAGGTCGGGTGACGATTCGGCTGGGGCGCCCGATCGACACGACGCAGTTTAAGCAGGCGGAAAAGCAGGAGTTGGCCTCCCGCCTGCAGCAGGAAGTGGCGGAACTCCTTGCTGCTGGCAGCGCAAAGCATTAAAGGAAACTGCTCAGGTTGTTTAGACTGAAGACTGTTAGCAAAAGAGAACAGAGAATGACAAGGACCGTGTTTTCCCTCTATACCTTGTAAAAGTACCGCCAGACCTTCAGCCTAATAGCCTACAGACTATCAACCTGAGCAGTTACTATTTGAGGCGATCACTCAGCCAACGTTCGAGTTTTGCTGCATCCTGATGATGGAAATTGCAGTCCAGGGCCTTAGCGATTAGTTTCTCGGCGGTCTGATAGCCTGCCTTTTTTTGTTCAGGATCGGCAAAGGTGTTAGCCTGCTCAACGTAGGCCACCGCCAGATTGAAATAATACACCGCCATGTCTTCCTTCGGGATCTCGTGATTTTTAACGGTCCGCCAGATATGCACAATCCGCTCCAGGAAAAAAATAGTCCTCTCAAAATCCTTGACCCCTTTGAAGAACAAGGCAAATTTATTGAGGAGTCGCGGGTTTTCCAGACTTTTATCGATATATTTCCGGTAAATGACCTCGGCCTCGGCGACCATGCCCTTGTCTTCAAGGTAGGTCCGGAAAATACGTTCGTAGGTGGCAAAATCAGAAGGATCGGCAAGCCGGGCCGCAACTTTCAGGTATTTCCTGACGCCTTCCTGATCGCCGACCCGAGCGCAGGCCAGGGCTAAATTGAGATTACGCTCACGGTTATTGGGGGACAAGGCGCTGATGCGGGCGAGAATCTTCCTCTCGGCGGCATAATTTTTTTCACGACGGGAGATTTGACCGAGGAGGTCGTAGGCCTTGGGGTAGGCCTCATTCAATACGATGCATTTTTCCAGGCAGGCCTTGGCCTCGAGAAGGCGCCCCTCACGCTCGTGGACAATGGCCCAAAAATAATAGGGGTCGGCCTCTTTGGGCTCGAGTCGGATGGCCTCTCTGAAGGCATCAATGGCTGCGTTTGCATCTCCCCCTTTTGTCAGCAGGGTACGGCCTTTTTTCAGGGCGAGTTGATAGGGAGAGGGCTTGTAGCTTTGAGCAAGGACTTTGTTGATCTCGTCGCGGAGTTTGTCCTGGGTGAAGGGTTTGAGGATGTAGGCATCGACCTCGACCTCAATGCTGGACATGAGTTGGTTTTGGTTCTCCTCGCCGGTGATCATGATGAAGGGCAGATCCCAGTAGCGCTCGGATGTCCTGATTTTGTTCAGAAGTTCAATCCCATCCATCTTCGGCATGATCAGATCGGAGAGGACGATATGGATCGGATCCTCGCCGTTGAGCGCGAGCCAGGCCTCCTGGCCGTTGTTGGCTGTGATGATTTTCTGGTAGCCGAGACGTTCCAGCATGGGAATCATCATCTTCTGCATCACGACGTTGTCTTCAACGACAAGAAAGACGAGTTCTTTTCGGTCCATTATCAGCTCCTGGCAGGAAAAATATTTTACTCACTCCAAATAGTGTGCCACGGATCGTTGAAGATGGAAAGAAATTTCCCCTAGCTACCTTCAAAATTGACATGGAGCCGATTTAGGGATACCATTTAGTCGTTTGCGTGAGTCCTCTCGGGCCATTAATAATGCTATTTTAAAGGAAACTACCCATGACTGAAAAAATTCTCATCATCGGCGGGGTGGCGGCTGGCCCCAAGACCGCCTGTCGCCTCAAGCGCCTGAATCCGAAGGCCGAGATCACCATTGTCGATCAGGACAATTTGATCTCCTACGGCGGTTGCGGCATCCCCTATTACGTCTCGGGCGATGTCTCCGACGAAAAGGAGCTGCGCTCGACCAGTTTTCATGCCGTGCGCGACCCCCTGTTTTTCGAGAACGCCAAGGGCGTCACCGTGCGCGCCAGAACGCGGGCCAATGCCATCGACCGCAAAAACAAGCGCGTCTCGGTCACCAACCTGGACAGCGGCCAGACCGAGGATCTCGCTTACGACAAATTGGTGCTCTGCACCGGATCGACGCCAAACCGGGCACCGATCCCGGGCGCGGACCTCCCCGGCGTCTTTTTGATCAGCGACCTGCATCAGGCCATTGCCATCAAGGAGCGGATCGCCAAGGGCAAAGTGGGCCGCACGGTTGTCATCGGCGGCGGCCCGATCGGCATTGAGATGGCCGAGTCCTTCGGCGACCTCTGGGGTCTCGACACCACCATTATCGAGCTGATGCCGCAGGTTCTGCCCCGGATTGTCGACCCCATCTTCGCCCGCATGCTGACGCACCACTTGGCGAGCCACGGCATCAAAATCTTCACCGACGAAAAGGTGCAATCCATTCAGCAGGACGGCGAAGGGTACCGGGTGGTCACCAACAAACAGGAGGTTATGGCCGATCTTATCGTCATGGCGGTGGGCGTGCGGCCTCGCAGCGACCTGGCCCGTGAGGCGGGTCTCCTGGTTGGCCCCATGGGCGGCATTGTGGTCAACAGCCGCCTGCAGACCTCCGACCCCAATATCTACGCGGCTGGCGACTGTATCGAGACCAACCACCTGGTCTCCGGCAAACGGGCCCAGGCCCCCTTCGGCTCGCTGGCCAATCGCCAGGGCCGGGTGGTGGCCGATAACCTGGCCGGTATCCCCAGTCTCTTTCCGGGGGTGGTCAACTCCTTCATCATGAAGGCCTTCGACATCGCCATCGGCGCTACCGGCATGAGTTTAGAATCCGCACTCGCCGATGGCTTTGACGCCGCTCAGGTGATCACCGCCCAGTCGGATCGAGCCCATTTCTTCCCCACCCAGGCCATTATTCCTTTGGCCATGGTCTTTGACAAGCGGACGCGGAAGGTGCTGGGGGTGCAGGGCCTGGGGCCGATGGGCGATGCCATCCTCGCCCGGCTTGACGCGGCGGCGGCGCTGCTCGCCAAAGGGGCCACGGTGGAGGACTTTATCAATCTGGAGATGGCCTACGCCCCGCCCTTCGCCACCGCCCTCGACGCCTTGAACGCCACCGCCAATGTCGCCGAAAACTCACTAGCCGGTCGTTTGCGGACAGTAGCGATGGATGATTTCCTGGCCTGGATGGAGAACCCTGGCCTCCACCCCGAGTGGCGGGCGTTGGATATCCGCCACCCCAACGAGGCCAAAACCTTCACCGAGGCCTTTGCCGAACGCTGGCTGAGCATCCCCTATGTCGAAGTGCGGGGCAGAATAAACGAAGTCCCGGCCGACCAGACCCTGATCATCATCTGCGACGCAGGTACTCGTTCCTACGAAATTCAGTGCTTCCTGGAGAGTGTCGGTAAACGCAACACTTTGGTCCTCGGCGGCGGCTTCAATCTGGTGCGGCGGATAGCGGTGGATTGGTGGCCGAAGTAGAGCGATTACAGATATCGGACCTGTTTCGCAGTATAGGGGGGATAAGCGTAGCGCATCCACCGATCTCGACATTTAAGGACGTTGACAAACGGCAACAAGTTTATAAAAAAACATTACTTTGTTGTTGCAATATACCAATAGTCAAATTTGGGAGAGCATTTATGGAATGGGTCATTTTAATTGCGATGGGCATCATCATAATCATCTTAATATGTGATAGTGTTCGCGAGAAAAAAATGCCCCCTGAAGAAAAGGAACGTCGTTTAAATGAAGAACAACGTTGCAGAGCTGTAGAGAATCAAAGAAACAAGGAATTTAATCAAACTGCTCAGAATGGGGCAATAAATGCAGCAATGATATGCCCCCATTGTCAGACAAAAGGTGTTGTGCGGACTAAGCCAGTAAAATAGAAAGAAGGGTGTAAGCGGTGCAAAAGTAACTGGAGCACTTTTTACTTTGGGTGCATCTGTTTTTGTCACTGGTCTATCGAGAAAAGAGGGATTGACTCAGGCTCATTGCGAGAACTGCAATTCTGTTTGGGATTTTTGAAGCGGTTTAGCCCGTAACCCGTAGGGCGCAATAGCGAAGCGTATTGCGCCGGAAGCGGAAGGATGCGCAACAAAGCTTTTTCGTTGCGCACGCGCATGCTGATGTACGCAAGTTCTTCTTGATCCCCCTCCCCCATTCGTGATACAAGAAAGTAAGATTCCCTTACTTTCAGAAAGGAGGTTCCGTCATGCTGGCCAAACTCACTTCCAAAAATCAAATCACGATCCCGAAAGACATCATGGCGCACCTGCCCAAGGTCGAATACTTCGATGTTGAGCTGCGGGAGGGCGTGATCGCTTTGCATCCTGTCCAAATTACCCCTCAAACCGGGATCGATGCCATACGGGCCAAGATGCAACAGCTCGGTCTCGACGAAGATTCCGTTGCCGAGGCGGTGCAATGGGCACGGAAAAATCCGTGAGGGTTGTCATTGACACCAATGTTATCGTCTCAGCCCTGCTTTTCGGAGGTATTCCGGCCCGCCTGACGGCGCTGTGGAGGGACGAAACCATTACCCCCCTAGTGTCTTCTGAAATCATGGCAGAATATATTCGGGTACTCGCCTATGCCAAATTCCGCCTGACCGCGGAGGAAATCAACATGCTGCTCACGGGCGAAATACTCCCCTGGTTCGAGGTGATAACCGCTCCCAAAGGCAGCCCTTTCGTGGCCCTTGATCCGGATGACGATAAGTTTATCTGGTGCGCCATGGCAGGCAAAGCCGCCTGCATCATCTCCGGCGACGAACACCTCTTGGCTTGCGCCGCAAGCCCGGTGTCCATTGTCACGGCTAACGCCTTTCTCTGTCAATTAGGCTAAGCGGACAAGGGCAGCGTTTGGCTCAATCCTTGGGGGACATCCACCAATCACCAATGGCAATCTGGAACAAGTCAAGACATAAGGGGCAGGCCGTGCACAGAATCACAAAAATAGTCATCGTGTTGTTGCTTTTCTGGAGCGCAATTGGTCTTGGCGCGCTTGACGCCTTGGCCGTTGACGGCCAGATCAATGTCAACACGGCAGGCGGGAAAGAGCTCGAAAGGCTCCCCTTTATCGGTGAGGCGCGGGCTTTAGCCATTGTCCGCTATCGGCAGAAAAAAGGCCACTTTACGAGTGTGGATGAGGTGCGTCAAGTCCCCGAAATTGGCGAGGAGACCTTTCAAGCGATCAAACCCTACCTGGCCCTGTCCGGGGTCTCGACGTTCAACGCCTTAAAGCCCGGTCCACCGGCCAAGGAGTCGGCAAAATCCCTGCCGGCGATCGTGACTCAGCCCGGCGAAGTCCGCCTCCTGACCGATCAGGACTATTTCCCAACCCTGCAGAGTATGATTGGCCACGCCACCCACAGCATCGACTTGACCATGTTTCTGTTCAAGATGACCGATGCGGCCAGCAATCGGGCCGCCGGGCTGGTACGGGATTTGATTGCCGCCCATAAGCGAGGGCTCGCGGTCAATCTCCTGTTGGAAAAATCAGGCTACGACCCCAAGCTCAACCTGGAAAATCAAAAAGTTGCCGCCCTCCTTAAAAAGCAGGGGGTCAATGTGCGCTTTGACTCGGAAAAGACCACCACCCACGCCAAAATCGTCGTAATCGACCAGCGGTACTGCTTGGTTGGCAGCCACAACTTCACGGGCTCAGCCCTGACCTATAACCATGAGGCCTCGCTCTTGGTGGACAATCAGACCTTGGCGAATGAGTTGTTGGAGTATATGCGAGGGATACGGTAGAAGGGCTGCACAAGCCCCGGGGCACATGATTATTAGAAGTAACCCCTCCCCCTCTGTGCCCTTGTCAAAGCTCATATAACGTTTCGTCGCGCATCGGCGCTTGCCGATCTTGCCCCTTCTTTCCTTTCCTGGCCAGCAGCGCGAAGGGATCTTCATTTTCGAGGATATCGCCCATCTCCTGTTCGATGGTTTCAGGGTCTTCGCCGGCCTCCATGCGGCTCAAGGCCTCTTCCATGCCCGACCCCAGGGACATGCCGGTCTGTTCGGTGAACCGGCGCATCATCCTGGCCATCTGCTGGGGATCGTCTTCATTGATTGTCTCGGCCTCTCTGGCCAATTCCCCCATCACCCGCTCCATACGGCTCTCGTCTAACTCCGGCATCCCGTCATCTTCCTTGGCTCGGCCAATAGTGCTGAACAGAGATATCTGCCGCGCCAGCGTCTGCTTGCATTTGGGGCAAGATGGCACCGTACTGGTATTGATTCGGCTTGAAAAAAAATTGAACAACGTGTTGCATCCGATGCAGTAGAATTCATAAATCGGCATTATTGGTGCTCCTTTTCTCTTTAACTCGTTGAAATGAACTGGGGCTAACAGCCCACATCTGGTCTTTTTTTAAACCAGGCGCCCTCCCGTCAGGTCACGAGGTCGGGATGGGGAAAGGCGGAACACTATGTTCGCCGACGCACGATCCTTACCTTCTTGGTGCCGCCACCTGTAGATGAGCCGGGGGCCACCCTTCTCACCAAAAATTTTTTGGTGGTCGGGACCGCAGCCGGGGCTATTGGCGGTGGAATGGTCTCCAGATTTTCTTCAGGTAGGGGTTGACCATAGGTGCAACCTGCCCGGGGGCAGCGGAGCTGGGGGATGCCGCGGACGGTTTTTTCCACCAGATATGGGGAATCGCACAGGCCGCAGGGCAGATAGTGGGGTATGGACCAGGACATGAATTGGCATTCCTGGTGTCCGCAGACATAAAAACTTTTGCCCGTTGGTGTCTGTTTGCGGGTGAGCCCGTGGCCACAGAGAGGACAGACCAGACTAGCGTCGGCTTGGTTCGTGGCTTCGGAATAGCGGCAGCCGGGAAATCCTGAACACTTCCAAAAGGCTCCGAAGTGATCCTCCCGCAGCAGCAAGGACTTCCCGCAGGCAGGGCAGGGCCGGCTCTGCTCGGTTGGCGGGACGGCAGCAGCAGGAGATGTTGCGGTCTCTGCGGCATCGGCAGTTGCGGATACCCCAGTCAAGGCATCGGCGAATATTTTTTGCAGATCATCGGGCCACGCATCGGCCTGTGTCTCTTCTGCCGGCGGGTTTGCCCCTAGCTCGGCAGGGTGGCTTGCCTTGTCCTCCTCCATCATTTCTGCCGGGCGAGCACTCTCTTCAGGCAAGGACTCGGTCCAGTCCCCGCCCGACGGGGATTCAGCCCAAGTATCGCTTGCTGAGGACTCCGGGGCAATGGGTTCCTGGCTTTGATCCGGCCCAGCCGTGACCGGGATTTGGGGCGATACCTCCCGCGGGCTTTCGGCTAACGGCAAACCTTCGTTTATTGGCCCGAATGCGCCGCTTTCCTTTGGCGGGATCGACAAAATCGCCTCAACAGTGGGGGCCGCCTGTTTGATGATAGTGCTTGAAGTCCTGGTCCTGGGTTGCACTTTGGCGGTGGTGACTTTGGCCTTGACCAGAGTCTTCCCATGGAGCATCAACGTTTGATCGAATTGCTTTAAGGCAAACGGCAGGTCTTTCCGGGAGCTTGCCGCTTCGGTGATGGTTTGTTCAATATAGGCGGCAAGATTGATCCCCTGCATGCGGGGAAATGCCCGATCGAGAATAGTGACCACCTTGGAGGCATTCTCCTCTGTTTTCAGGCGCCCCTGCTTGGAAATGGTGGCATATCCCGCCTTGATCATGCTGTCCAACATGTTGATGGTGCTCATGTCGGGGGCGACCGAGAAATCGGCCAAGGCGGCAAGCAAGGTCTCTATGGTATAACGCTCGGCGCCTTGTCCTTCGTTGACGATCGATTCGCACTCTACCTTGATTGGCCTGAATTCCTGGCCGTCCTTAATTCCTGCCGCCGGGATTGACGTCTGAAGATGGGCCATCTGCAAAGGCGTCGTTTGCAGAAATCCCGGATCATCCAGTTCGTGAAAGTGGGCCTGAAAGATGTTTTCTTTTCCTGCCAGGAAATCGATTGTGACCGTGTAGCCAACTGCCGGTCGCATTTGGCTGGCGAACGCCCTCATCCGGATCAGATCGTAGAGGGCTATTTCGTCTTGGCTCAAGACCTGAGCGAGGTCTGCGCCGCTCAGTTCCGCGCTTACAGGAATGATCATCCCGAGGGTTGGCCTGGGGCGGTCATCTAACGCCGCCTCGCCATAGAGTGTGGCGACCTGCCGGCGCAAGTCCGCGACCATTTCTTGCCCGATGATCTCCGCTCCCGGGACGGGGGCTCTGTCCACTCCTCGCTGGTGCCGGACGGGGGAAGTAATCAATCCGCCAATCCTGTCGCCCACCGGCACGCCATGAAATAATTTTCGGACCATATCCATGGTCGTGGTCGGATACAGGTCAAGAAGGACCATGGCGTCGTGCAGGAGTTCCGCGAGTTGATAGGGTTCCGGCGCCGTGATCATCAAGGGTAAGCGGTTTTTGGCATCCACCCTGAAGGTTGTTTGCCAAAACAGGTCTCTCACTATGCGGGCCTTGGCTTCATTCACGATCAGACCATCGGCGGCCAGGTCCATTCCCTTGGTGAGATAGACGGTGATCGTGTCCTTGGTTGCGGTTGCTAATTTGGCCTGAACCTGCCATTTGGGGACAAGAGGGAACATCGATCGTTCTTGTTCGCGTTCCGCCAGCAGAAAGAGGGTTGTCAGGCTATTTTTGCGAAGCGGCAGGTTGCCAGGGCCACGGTCGGTGCCTACCAGTCTGACTAGATGGTGGGCGAGGCAGTCGTCAAATAGCTTGTGGTTGTAAAAAGAGGGGCCAAGCTTGGCATCCACCGGCCAGGCCAAACGCTGGGCCGCGTCCATATTTTCTTTGCTGAAGGCCTTCACGGTCAAGCGCTTGACCGCACCTTGCCTGCCTCCACGCTGAGCCACATAGCTGCTGATCTGCCAACATAAATAATTGGCAAGTGCATTTTCGTCCAAGGCCAGAAGGATTTCCTTATCTTGGAAGTCGTGCAGGGCATCGAGACAATGCTGTGCTGCCGGGAGTCCATCAAATTGAAAAAGTAGCCCGGATGGCGCCCCGGAGGATATTTGGTGAGAGGTCTTGAAGAGCGGCCCTTCGCAGACAAGGCAATCGGCGCGATCACGAAAATATTCCTTCATAAATTGAGCTTTGGCCTCTGAATCCACTACGACGAGTAATTCTGCCATACCTACCTCATTGTTTGAGTAACCCATTGTAAAACGTGGCTATAATTTTTCGGACTCTGTCGCAGCTGGTGTTTCGGGCGAACGGGCACCGTCGATTAGAACTTGACCGCACACCTTATAAATATAGTATGATTAAGGAGATAAAATAAAGAAGAAAAAAATGTTGGGAGAAGTTGAAACCCTTGGGGTTGCCCAAGAGACAGAATGCGGATTTTTTTGGCGCCTACCGCACTCCCTTGAATCCTTAGCCTGTAACCTTTTCTTGCTATGTCATCACTCGTCAGTATTGCCGGGATTGATCAGGCGATTGCCAATCTTTCCTTAAATCCGGATACCCAAAAGGCGAAGCTGCTTGCTGCCATTCGCAGTTGCTTCTCAAACCCCGAGGACTTGCAGACTGTCACTGAAATTGCCCCTGATGCCTTAGTTGTCGCGCTTTGGGATGACGATCCCACTACCCTCAAAGCGCGTCGTAAAAGCTTAAGCAGCCTGAAGTCATCGCTCAATAAAAGTCTCAAAGACCTTACAGCCCAAGGCTTGAATCCGGAAGGCCTGATCATTGGCCGTTCCAATGTCTTTGAGGTCTCAGAGGAACAAAAGAAGTCCCTTCTGGAGCAACTAGGGTATGGCGGTGCGGATGCCCGGCTTGCCGAGACAATTGCCAGCTTAAAAAAAGCCTTCCCTGAAATCATAGGGGATACGGGGGGTGAAAGGCTGTCCGGCCTTTTTCATGAACTTGAACAGGCGCGAGGCATCATCGACAAACTGCAGGACGCGTTACGGGAAAAGGACAGTGAAATTTCCACCCTGCAAAAAAAAATCAGCGACTTCAGCCCAACAAGTTCTGTTGGGGCATCCGAACAGGACTTAGGGTTTGAACAAAAAGAGCTGGAGGGAGAAGCGCCACCCCTGGACGCCGAGATCCAGGAGCTTGCGGAGGGTGATTTCGAGGAGGTTGAGATCGATGACACCGATCTCCTGACGGAGGCCGCTGGGACTGGCGACCTTACAGACGGGGCGCTTACCGAAGGGGAACCGGTCTTGGACGCCGAGATTGAGGAGCTCGACGAGGGGGATTTCGAGGAGGTTGAGATCG
>Ga0334722_10001501_pt1 | contig 28991 bp, 25 predicted proteins | sample C3_bottom_MG_FD_207210 | JGI IMG/M metagenome (GOLD analysis project Ga0334722, IMG submission 207210) | Sediment microbial communities from Yellowstone Lake, YNP, Wyoming, USA - C3_bottom | ecosystem: Environmental > Aquatic > Freshwater > Lake > Sediment | place: USA: Wyoming | collected... | reverse complement strand
CAACTAGTTTATCTTCGGTTTCGTACACGTCGACTGCTAATTGACCTGGAAATTCTTCTTCTGAATCATCCCAGCTTTCGCCAACTGCAACTGTTGTTGCACTTGTGTCTGATAGTGAGTCGTCGTTAAGGAAAGCTGCTGCCAGCTCATCCTCGATTAATAAATCGTCGTTTTGTTTACGGGCCATGATATCCTCCACTTTCTCTAGGCTCTATTGACAAATAGTCTATCACATTATAACTAACATATACGGTATAATCAACTGCCGAGGGTGTCTAAACGTAAAAATCACAATGATAGACAAAGCATTATCTTTAATAGCTCCACACCACTGTTGTGGTTGTGACAAAATTGGCTGTTTGCTGTGCGGCAATTGTAAATATAACATCATGCTTGACCCAAAAATGGTTTGTGTGGCATGTGGCCGACCAACTGGCAGCATGTGGCTATGTAACTCTTGTCGCATGCCTTATGAACGAGCTTGGATTGTTGGTGAACGAAGCGGTATTTTGCAACGATTAGTGGGACTTTACAAGTTTGAAAGGGCTAAGGCGGCGTATAGACCGCTTGGTGATTTATTAATTGGTGTTTTGCCTGAATTGCCGCCTGAAACCATAATTGTTCCCGTCCCTACTACATCTAGCCGTACCAGGGAGCGTGGTTATGATCACATGTTATTGATTGCAAGGTATGTCGCGCGCGCCAGAGGGTTGAAATGCCAACAGTTGGTACAACGTCGAACGAATACTAAACAACGTCAGGCGTCAGCTAAGACGCGTATAGCCCAAGCAAAACAGGCATTCGTGATTAATGAAAAACTAGATCCAACGGTCCCCTATTTACTAATTGATGATGTTATTACGACAGGGGCAACAATTCGCTATGCGGCCAAGGCGCTACGCGGTGCTGGCGCTAAACATGTGTGGGTGGCGGTGGTGGCAAGGCAGGTTTTGGGAAAGTAGCTATTGGAATATGGCTATTGGAATATAGCAAATGTAATACAATAAAAAAATAAGTGGCTCGTAAGGGTTAAATGGTATATAATATGTCAGTTGGAATAGTAGTATTAGAATTTTTGCCAATAGCTAAATTCCAATAGCCAATAGCCAACAATGGAGAGGTGACCGAGTGGTTGATGGTAGCAGTCTTGAAAACTGCCGTGCCAGTAATGGTACCGCGAGTTCAAATCTCGCCCTCTCCGCCAAAATAAATAGACGACCAGATGGCCGTCTATTTATTTTGCTAGGGTGGGCGGGGTTCGAACTCGCCGAATCTAGAATCGAATGAGCGGAGGAGGCCGAAGGCCGATATCTCGCCCTCCCCCTTGGATAGTAAATGTACTCATATTATTGTAAAATAAAGTTATATAAACATAACATCTTGAGATATAAAGAATAGTAATGGCAAAGATATTTACAAAAGAAGAAAATCAAGCATGGTCAAAAACGCTACCAGGTAAAATGTGTAGCGCATGTATTGCGTTGCGTTCATCTGGAAAAGTATTAATGGTAAAGGCAAATTATAAAGACCATTGGACGTTCCCTAGTGGTATCGTTGATGAAAATGAATCTCCAAAAGCTACGGCCTTAAGAGAAACCACCGAAGAAGTCGGTATTACAGTCGAAGAAGATAAGTGTAATTTCTTGATGGTTATATATTCAACATCCAACAGTGGAGGACGAGATAGGTTTAACTTTGCATTCGTAGCAGATCTTCCTGATCAAAACATCAAATTGTCAGTACCAAACGGTGAAATAGAAAAAGCCGAATGGGTTAATTTTGAGGACGTAGCAGTGCGCGCAAACAATAAAGGTAGCTATATAAAATTACAAGAGGCTCTCTTGGGCTATGACAAATCTATTCACTACGCAGAAGTCCATCCTGATATAAACGTATACAAGTCAAGTAATACCTCGACGCAATAACGTTTTCGGCACAGCGAATAAATCGAACAAGTCTTACAACCATCTTCTATCGAATTATTTACTTTTGGGAGAGTTTCAATTTGATATTTTTCTGGACTGCGGAAAGATGAACATAATTTTCCAGCATCCCGAAAGCCAGAAGCATATATGCTGCTATCCAGCCTAGTTCCATAAATATCTCATACATGTCTTCTGTGTATTGATTCCCATGCAACGCAAACATTATATCTGCTATTAAAAATAGGAAGAAGCCCGAAGCCATGGTCTTCCAGAATGATGCCAATTTGCCGCCTTTATACTCACCAGCTACTAAAATGGCGACCAATGAAAGAATGATTAAAACTAGATCGCCTATCCCCGTGCCCACGGTTACTATATTTGATAAAAGATCTGCACTTGGATCGTAGGCTAGGTATACTCCAAAATATGCTACCAAAACTGTCAGGATAAGAGATACTGATAGCACCGCGGCTAAAAGCGATTTATTGACCTGTTTTAGCTTAACTCCCGCCGTGATAAAACCCTGATAGATGCCCGCGCCAAACAACGGAAAAGCTAGCAGGATAAAGGCATTGGCCAATGAAGGAAAAGTGTTGGCATCTGGGATGACGTTATTTAGTACATACGTGATGATTTCGGCAATCCCCCAACACACTAAACCACCGGATATTAGAAGCATTGCTCGGCCATTAGCACTATTGAATCTGTATATTCTTGAGGTATATAACGCAATCAAGGCGGCTGCGACTGGAGCAATTAGATATAATGCCCCATCTGCAACAAACGGTTCTTTTGGGAATAATAAGAAATAGGCGGCCGAAATGGCTAGAAAAATTGCTAGGAACAAAATTGTTCTGATTTTCATAAGGCTAAATGCTCCATAACTTTTTTAATTTCGTCATTAGCTTTTTCTTTTCCTACATAATCAACCATAATTTCGTTGATTGAGGTTATGATAACGCTATCTGGCTCACCAGTAAAGAATTCAGCGTATACTTCGGCGGTACTTTGACCGAAATACTTCGAAATCAGATCCAAAGCCGCTTTATGCAATTTTGATATTTGCTCCATGTTTCTATATTGTATCGAATACGCAAAAATAAGCAATCGACTTGGCTGGTACACTACTTTATTAGCATTATCTTTTCATCCGTTATATAATTGCACCATGCATAAAATTAAAGGCATCGACACTACAACGATTTTTACATCTTTGTTTGCTGTTGCTTTTAATTGGTGGGGGCAGCCCCAACAAAATTCTCTCTTTTAGATTCGATTTGAAATAAAATAACTTAATTTAGGAAAACTATAATGAAAAACCATATTAATAATGGGCTTTTCGGTGATTTTGGTGGTACATATTTGCCGCCAGAACTCGAAAAAGTCCTTGAAAAACTAGCTAACGAATACGAAAAAACTAAAACGGATAAAACCTTTCAAGACAGATTGAAATATCTTTATCGGGTCTATGCAAACAGGCCAAGTACACTATATTTTGCCGAAAACATGACGGCGGATTTGAAAGGGCCAAAAGTCTATCTTAAACGCGAAGATTTGAACCACACAGGTGCACATAAAATCAACAATGTCATAGGGCAAGGGTTGTTGGCTAAACAAATGGGTAAAACCAAGCTGATTGCAGAAACTGGAGCTGGGCAACACGGTGTTGCGACCGCTACAATCGCTGCTTATTTAGGCATGGAATGCGATATCTACATGGGTGCGCGCGATATTGACGCTCAAAAACCGAATGTTTACAGAATGAAGATTTTGGGTGCAAAAGTTGTGCCGGTCACTCAAGGACAAGGCACACTAAAAGACGCAGTTGATGTAGCACTGGGCGCGTATATTGCTGAATATGAGACAGCGCATTACTTGCTGGGATCAGCCGTCGGGCCTCATCCCTATCCAACAATGGTGCGTGACTTCCAAAAAATCATTGGGCAGGAAATTCGCGAACAAATGATGAGTTTAGAGGGTCGTTTACCGACTTCAATAATTGCTTGTGTCGGCGGTGGCAGTAATGCAATTGGCGCAATGTACGATTTCATTCCTGAAAAAGAGGTCGAATTAGTAGCAGTTGAACCGGCTGGGCACGGATTATTGTCCGGTAAACACGGTTTAGCACTTCAGACTGGCAAACCCACAGTTATTCACGGATATAAAACATTAACTCTGGTCGATAATAAGGGCGAAATCAAAGAATCATACAGTGCCGCATCAGGGTTGGATTACCCAGGTGTTGGGCCTGAACTGAGCATGTTAAAAGAAAATGGTCGGTTAAAGCTTAGCGAAGCAACAGATGTCGAGGCGGTTGACGCATTTGTCTATTTATCACAAATTGAAGGGATAATTCCAGCATTGGAATCGGCGCACGCAATCGCCTATATCAAACGTGAAGCTAAAAAATATAAGAAAAGCGACATTGTAGTTATTAATTTATCCGGAAGGGGGGACAAAGACGTTGAAAATGTATATGAAACGTATTTGAAGTAAATTTGAAATTTAAAGAGGGGCGCTTTTGCCCCTCTTTAAGTCATGATATAGTGTAATAAGGTTACAAAATAACACAAAAATGATAAGAAATATCAGAGGCTATCTAAAAGCTAATAGCGATCAGATGTCGCCAGTCTTTATGTTTTCCGTTGCAATGCTTTTTTGGACTATTTTTGATAGTACGTTGCAGTACATCACGCCTCTATTAATGGAAGATCGTGGTTATTCAACAAGTATGATCGGCCTTGTCATTGGATCATCCTCGATTGCCGGCGCGCTTTTCGACTTTATTATTTGCAAGGTATTCAAAAAAACCAATTTCAGACGCGTATTTTTGATAATGTTTGCGATTTGTTTTATATATCCCCTGTTATTATGGCAGGCAAAGACGGTTTGGTTTTTCGTTTTCGTAATGGCGATTTGGGGAGTATATTATGACCTCTATGGTTTTGGTATTTATAATTTTGTCGGTAAATACATTAAAAGAGCCAACCATTCGTCAAGTTTTGGCATTGTTCAAGTTTTCAGGGCGCTTGGCGGTATACTCGCACCGCTTATTGTAGGGTTAGTCGTTATCGATACGGTTGATTGGCACGCTTTTACGTTAAGCTGGGTATTTTTGATTATTAGTTTTTTGTTTTTTATTGCCTTTTTGGTATATATGCGCCAAAGAAAAGCTGTTGACGATATGCTTGAGAGCATCCCTAGGCGCAAGAATATGCTTATCGAATTACATCTATGGAAAAAATTAGGGAGACTAATGTCGCCAGTTTTATTACTAACTTTCTATCTGTTATTTATAGACGCGTTTTTCTGGACATTGGCACCTTTATACGCTGAAAATTCAAACCTTCAACAATTTGGCGGTTTGTTTTTGACCGCTTACGTGTTGCCAGAACTAGTTGTCGGTTGGTTTATTGGTCCCCTGACTAAACGTTTTGGTAAAAAACGCTCGGCTTATGCCTGTTTGTTTTTAGGCTCTTTGATATTGGCGTCGTTCTTCTTTATTACTAACCCAATAATTGCTATAGCTGTTGTATTTGTTGCATCGTGTTTCATCAGCATGGCTTTCCCTATTATAAATGCGTCTTACGCAGATTATATCTGTGATGCGCCACAAGTCGAGAGCGAGATCGAAGGATTAGTAGATTTTGCAACAAATCTTGGCTATGTATTCGGGCCTATCCTAGCCGGAATCTTAGCGGATATTATGGATATCCCATCTGCTTTCAGTATTTTGGGGTTACTTGGTGCTATGTTGGCATGGGCTTTGTTTGTTAAGTCGCCAAAACACATCATTATTAAGACAACAAAGTCAGAGATTTAACGCCTAATACAAAAAACATATGGTCGAAAAAATAAAAAGATTATTTATAAAAAATAACGATCAGCTACCTTTGGTGTTAGTTTTTGCTGTAGTTGTATTATTTTGGGCGTTTTTCGATGGTGTTATTAGCTACATAACGCCACTTTTAATCCAACAGCAGGGTTTTTCCAACAGCGAAATTGGTTTTATTATTGGATTTTCATCCGTTGCGGGCGCAGCATTCGACTTCTTTATCTATAAGATATTTAAAAATACAAACTTTCGCCGTTTAATCCTAGCGATGTTTGTCATCTGTTTTGCCTACCCATTGTTGTTGTGGCAAACTAAATCATTATGGTTATTTTTATTAGCTATGAGTGTTTGGGGCGTTTATTATGATCTTTATGGGTTTGGGGTATTTAATTTTGTTGCAAAATACATTAAACCAAAAAACAACTCATCAAGTTTTGGGATAATACAAGTTTTTAAATCATTAGGGAACATAATTGGCCCGCTAATTATTGGCTACTTAATCGTTGATAGAGTGGATTGGCGATCTTTTGCAGTTAGCTGGATAGCATTATTTGCGGGATTTATATTCTTTATTTATCTGTTTTTCATCATACGAGGCCACGGTGTTATAGGCAGTTTATTTAAACAGCCACTAATACACCGAGACATATTGGCTCAGTACCGCGTATGGCGTAAACTAGGAGGATTATTGCGGCCCGTGCTGGCTATGGCATTTTATTATCGTGTTATAGATGCATTTTTTTGGACGTTAATACCTCTTTATGCGGTATCTACGAGTTATCAACAATTTGGAGGTTTGCTGTTGGCGGCCTACACTGTCCCTGCGCTAATTGCTGGTTGGTTTGTGGGTTCGCTGACGAGATCATATGGCAAGAAAAGGACGGCTTACGTTAGTCTTTTGGTAGGTTCAATAATTCTAGCACTTTTGTTTTTCATCCAAAACGAAATCGTGCTAGTTTTGAGTATATTTTTAGCATCATTCTTTATAAAATTGACTCGCCCAGTAGTTTTCTCGTCATTTGCTGATTACATCAATGATGCTCCGCTGGCAGAGATTGAAATTGAAGGGTTGGAAGACTTTTCAGCAAATTTAGGCTATATTTTCGGGCCGATACTAGCTGGAGTTTTGGCTGATTTGTTCGGCATACAGTCAGCTTTTGGTGTTTTGGGTTTAATCGGAGCAGTGCTGGCGGTGACGTTATTGATATTTGGGCCAAAACATATAATTATTAACAACAAATCGGCAGAAATAATCTAGCCTCTCATCTGGGATTATGCTACAATAAACAAGTCCCAAAGCTTGTAGCTTGTACGTTTTTGTGGAGGGGTACCCAAGTGGCTCAAGGGGATGGTTTGCTAAATCATTAGTCTGGGGAAACCTGGAGCGGGAGTTCGAATCTCCCCTCCTCCGCCAAAATAAAAATATGACCCGCGTGGTCATATTTTTATTTTGCCGCCGGACGGGAGATCCGAACTCCCGCGGTTTTGTCATGTAATGACAAAACGAGCGCGGAGTTCGGCGTAATGAGAGAAGCAAAAATGTGTTTACATATTTTTGAGAACGAATGGAGGAGGCCGAAGGCCGATATCTCCCCTCCAGCCTTTTTTTGCTACGCCGAATCTACCGGCTCAAATATCCAGGGTTGATATCTCCCCTCCTCCGCCACCCTCCTTTTTTCGACTTTATTCCCCTCATGCTATACTTAAATCATGCAACCTGAACAACAAAATAACTACTGGAAAAATGAAGCAGATACAGATGAAATATCTGAAATGTATACACCTGAACCAGTTGATGATTCGGTAGATGTTGACGATTCAACCAGCAATACAAAGCCAGATATTGATGATGCGCCAGTTCACTGGACTGCCAGCGAATATATTCATGAAGAAAAAAATGGCATATGGTTCATTTTGTTCGCAATTGTTGCCTTGGCGTTTATTGCAACCGATATTTTGTTTTTGAAATCATACACGTTTTCAGTTTTGGTAGTCGTAATGGCAGTGGCGGTGGTTATTTACTCGCGTCGCCCACCAAGGGTAATCGAATATACATTAAGTGGCGATCAAGGTTTGTATGTTGGTGAAAATTTGTATCATTTTAGCGAATTTAAATCGTTTGGTTTGATAAAAGACAACCAACACCATTCAATTATGCTAATTCCAACAAAAAGATTCGCACCTGGCGTGTCAGTTTACTTTCCCGAAGAAGTTGGTGAAGAAATTGTTGATATTTTAGGCGCCAGATTGCCAATGGAAATGCTGAAACTCGATTTAGTTGATATTGTTATACGCAAACTACGTCTTTAAGACGATTACCTCTACCGCCAGATGTCAGATTGTGTTACAATAGCCGATATTCACCGCAAAAATTTTGCGAATGAAAGCACCTTCTAGTTACATGAAAAGTAGTGTCATATATTCGTATATGACCCTACATTTTGGACTCGTAGCTCAGCTGGATAGAGCGTTAGCTTGCGGAGCTAAAGGTCGCAGGTTCGAATCTTGCCGAGTTCACCAAATTAAATACCCCACTTTTATGTGGGGTTTTTAATTTGGTAACCCCGGCCAAGATCCGAACCTGACTTTTGCGAAGCAAAAGAGGTTCGGCGTAGTGCGGTGAAATAAAAATGTGTTTACATATTTTTATGAACAAACGGAGGAGGCCGAAGGCCGATATCTTGCCGAGTTCACCTCCAAATCAAATTATCTGTGACCGAATCGTATGACAATATCGGAGGAGCCAGTTTGATGGCGATATCTTGCCGAGTTCATCAGTTTTTTTACCTCGATGCCTCTTTTCTACTTTTTCCACAAAAAACATTAGCATAATCGTGATTTTATGAGTATAATCTTACATGAAAGAGGCTATCATTGGGCAAAGATAGAAAAATAATTAAGGGTGTTTTGGTGACTATGCGAAAACCGCTTAGGCGAGTTAGTGGTGGCTTGCGCAAATCATCAGAGGTCATCCTGAAACATCCTCGTCTTGTTGTTAAAAAAATCCATCATCATGTTGCCGAAAAACCGCACCAGCGTTTAATGAACCGTTATCAGTGGTATAAAAATTGGCACGAAAAAAAGTACCATTCTCATGTGCATTTTTCGATACTAGTTCCATATTTATTTGTTATTGTTGCAATAGTCTTATTCTCTTATAACAAATCTACATTCGCAGCCGACGTAACGAATACATGGGACTTTACATATGCGACCAACTTTGTGTTTGATGATACCGTTGTGGAAACAAATGGTACCAGTGTTCGACTGAAAGCTCCATTTAGTATAGAAAGACCGACTGTCAGTCTATTCAACTCTGCCAACAAGTCTGGGGTTATGGGGTACACAAGCTTTACGACGGACGAAACAGATAATGGCGGCCTAATCACCTATCGTCTAAGTGATGATGGTGGGGTGACATGGAAGTTTTGGAATGGATTTAGTTGGGCGACAGCAAATTCGTTGGATGATGCAAATGACGAAGGCTCAATCGATATGAATATCGCAACTTTCCCTGTGACTTTTGATGGGATTAACTGGCAAGCAATCTTGACTAGTGATGGAACCCAGGCAGTAACGCTTAATTCAGTAACTATCGTAGCTACATCAGATGTTATTGAACCTACAGTTGTCCCTGACAGTATAGCTGCCAAAAAAGTAAATGCCGGCCCAACGATTGACTTTAATGCTTGGACAAATGGGTCTTCACCATATTTTAGCTGGGAACCAAGTGAGGATGCCGACTCTGGTATATTAGGATATTGCGTATATTTGGGACACGATTTTACGGCCGACTTATCGACAACCAGTGGTCTTTTCGGCACTAGTCCGATAAATGGCAGTGATTATTGTCGTTACGTTACGTCAAATACATACATAGATTTGGCGACACCGGGTGTACTTGCTGCGCCACTGACTTCTTCAACTGATCCGTACTATTTCTTGGTCAGGTCAATTGATAAAGCCGGCAACGTTTCGGCACCAACTACATTCGCCTTTGGTTTTGATAATATACCACCAACTAACCCTGATTACATCAGTGGTCCGACGACATTTATAAACAGCAAAAACGCTACATTCACATGGGAACAAACAGCAGCCGATGCCCATTCAAATATCCTAGGCTTGCAATACAAGATAAACAACACCGGCTGGCAAGGCGATATACACAATGGTGCCGGCGACATTACTGACGTGTTGGAAGAAGACGGCACTTATACTACCAGCCCCGAATTTGACTATGACAACATCCACGAAGGAATAAACATGATTTATTTCCGAACTTGGGATGTCGCCGGAAACGTCAGTACGACAACAGTAGGCGCAGTGTTAAAAGTTAATACCAATGGCTCACCTTCGGGGCCTCAATCACTTACGGCCAATCCAACAAGCGGACCGACCAACTCATTCGCATTTAACTGGAATGCTCCAGCAACATTCGTTGGTAGCCCAAGCAACCTAACATACTGCTACACGATAAACACGCTACCAACAGTTGATACGTGTAGTTATACTGCTCCAGGCGTCACTTATCTGACCGCTGGGCCATACGCTACACAACCAGGCAGTAACACGTTATACGTTGTTGCGCGTGACGAATCAAATAGTATTAATTACGACAACTATACCAGTGTTATATTTACCGCTAATACGTCAGCCCCAGGAATTATTAGAAACATTGATATTTCTGACCTTTCTGTTCGCTCAACCAGTAACTGGCGCCTAGCCGTAACTTGGGATGCCCCAGTCGATACTGGCGCTGGGATTAATACGTACAAGGTGTACAGATCATTGAATGGTACTAGCTTTACACAAACGGGTACTAGCGCCAACACAACCTATATTGACACTGGACTTATACAACAACTCTATTATTACCGTATAACAGCATGTGATAGCACCAACAATTGTAGCGCCGATAGTGAAATTGTATCGATGTCGCCAACAGGTAGGTTCAAAGTACCTGCAAATATGATTGGCAATCCTACAACAACTAACATCACAACCAAACGTGCCAGAATACAATGGACGACAGATCGTGATAGTGATTCAAAAGTTCTTATTGGCACGTCAAGTGGTACGTATAATACATCCGAAGTCGGCAGCTCTAGCCAAGTATCTGTTCACCAAATCGATTTAGATAATCTGGTCGCTGGTACAACATATTATTACAAGGCCAAATGGACAGACGTAGACAATAATATGGCACAAAGCCAAGAATTCTCATTTACGACAAAACCAGCCCCAGTCGTCAAAGAAGTAAACGCATCCAAAATTAATATATCCGGTGCGACTATCAGTTTTACATCTATTAACACAAGCAAGGTTGAATTAAATTATGGCGAAAGTGATGCATTTGGTAGCAAAAAATCAATCAATACATCACCTGACGAAAGTACTTACAGTATAGAACTGGCAAGCCTAAAAGATGGCACAAAATACTACTACCGAGTAAGCGCATATGATAGCGAAAGCGGAAAATATGATGGCAATATATACTCATTTACGACTCCATCTCGTCCAAGAATTTCTAACCTGCGCTTCCAGCCAGTCGCAGGGCAACCAACCAGCACACAAAGTGTAACCTGGGTTACAAACGTTCCAACCTCATCTACTGTTACATATGGCAAAGTTGGCACAGAGGGTGCTGATGTACAGGTATCAAAACTAGTCACAGATCACCAAATCGTCATTAGTGGACTTAGCGACAATAGCGACTACTTCCTGATTGCTCAAAGCCGTGATGTCGATGGCAATTTGGCAGTTTCTGATCGCCAAGTATTTAAAACAGCTCTTGATACACGTCCCCCATTAATATCTGACGTAAATATCGAATCATCAATCGTAGGCAATGGTGCAGAAGCCCGCGGTCAAGTAATCATTTCATGGAAGACTGATGAATTATCTACCAGCCAAATAGGATATGCCGAAGGCAGTACAGCCAAAACATTTAGTAATAAAACAAGTGAAGATGTTAAATTAACGACTGAACATATTGTTGTTTTGTCAGATTTGCCAACTTCAAAGGTATATAGTATTCAGGCAATGTCATATGATAAAGCTCGCAATCTTGGCACATCCGAAACACAGCCAGCAATTGTCAGCCGTCCTAGCGAAAGTGTCCTTACAATAATTTTAAGCGCCTTACAGCGGGTATTTGGATTCTAATATGATAAATCCTAATCAAAATCAAAAAATAATTGTTGATTTACAGGAAGTGAATCAAACATTTGCTGTCGGTAATGACAAAGCAGATGTATTAAAAGATGTAAGTTTTAAGCTAAAAGATAACACATTTAATATCATCTATGGTGCATCTGGATCTGGTAAATCGACGCTATTGAATGTTCTGACGGGATTGCAAAAACCGACTTCCGGCAATGCTGTGTTTAATGGCAAGGCACTGTACAAACTAGACCCTGATGAATTAGCATATTTTCGCGCTAACGAAATTGGTATTGTCTATCAGGAAGACTTTTGGGTTAAAAGCTTGAATGTTATTGAGAACGTTTCGATGCCACTGTATTTTTCGGGGCACTCTCTTTCGAGCGCGAGTGAACTTGCAATGGAAGCTTTAACGAAAGTTGGAATGGCAGACTACGCCAAGAAAAACCCATCGTTATTATCTGGTGGTGAACAAAAACGTATTGTTATGGCCCGTGCCCTTGTTAATGATCCGCACTTTATTATTGCCGATGAGCCTACGGGAAGCCTGGATAGCGCAAACGGCGATATGATAATGGGACTATTGCAACGCTGCCGTACATTATTAGGCCGAACAATCATTCTTGTCACTCACAACATGGAATATATTCCTTTGGCTGACCATCTTCTAAGTATCGAAGACGGACGAATCATTGAAACGACAAATAGTGCTGACATTGCAACTACAGCTAATAAATTATTGATTGATATGAAAAAACGTATAGATAAACTAGAAAAGATGGAACACCATGCCTAATCCCTTATCATTTTTCAAAAAATCTGCCGACAGTCGTCAACATTATAGTTCAATCAAGACCTCGGTTTTGTTTTATTTCGCTATAAAAAATTTCCTGGATAGAAAACTTCGATCATTTTTGACAGTTTTAGCCGTAGTCATCGGTGTTTGTGCCATATTTTTCCTACTTTCATTCGGTTTGGGTGTACAATCAACCGTTACCCAAAAGGTTATTGGCGACAAATCTCTAAAATCAATTGACGTAACATCGCCAAATTCTCTACTTATCAAACTGGATGAAAGTGCAATTACTAAGATTAAATCGTACCCACATGTTAAACAGACAGCCGTTCAATACTCATTCCCAGGAATTATGTCGTACGGCGGAGGCGAAGTCGATGTTGTAGCCTATGGTGTCGATCAACAATACCAAAGTTTAAGCACACTTACCTTACAAAAAGGTCGCTTATTGCAATCAGATGACAACAAATCAATTGTGCTGAACTCCTCTGCCCTAAAAGCAATCGGTATAACAGATGTTGCAAACGCGATTAACCAACAAGTAAAAATAACTATACCTTTGGATCGTGCTGGTGCAACCGTAAAGCAAATTACAGATACTTTCACAATTGTTGGGGTTATTGAATCAGGTGTTGGAGGAGAATTATTTATGCCAAGCAGCAATTTTGATGCTGCAGGCGTACCTGCGTACAACAAAGTTAAAATAACTATGGATGATGTATCAAATGTTGCGGCTGCCCGCACACAAATCGAAAACAGTGGCTTTAAAACCGCATCACTAACCGATACTTTGACCGAAATTAACAATATATTTAGATATTTCAATCTGATTCTGGTTGGTTTTGGTAGCATCGGTATGGTTGTGGCTATTTTGGGAATGTTTAACTCGTTAACGATATCTTTGTTTGAACGAACTAAAGAGATTGGTTTGATGATGGTCTTGGGCGCTCGTCGATCAGATATGCGCAAACTATTTATCTTTGAAGCAGTGTTGATATCCACTATAGGCGCTGTTGTTGGTACGGTTTTGGCAATCATTCTTGGCAAGATAGTTAACTTCTATGTAAACATCGGTGCGGCTGCTCGTGGGGTCACATCGCCAATCGATTTGTTTGCAACACCACTTTGGGCTGTAGCCTCAATTATCATTGGCACAATCCTAGTCGGCGTAGCAGTTGTTTACTTCCCTGCTCGTCGTGCCGAGCGCATCAACCCAATTGATGCATTGAAACGCGAATAAAGATTATCTGTAACCTAAATCTCTAGAGTGTAGGTCAAAGTCTTTACCCCAGAGTTTTGAATATCTAGAATAGTTTCTTCGTGTTGTAACTTCAAATTAGTTGCGCCTTTGGTGACTTCGTAGACGACATTACCAGTAGCTGTTGCATCTTTGGATATATTGCCACCTTTAAATTCAGGAGTAACAACTATGTAGCTCATAGTGTCAGCAATACCGTTTACATTCAAACTAAGATCATAGGCATAAAATGATTCCGAGCTGTCGCTGACATTCTTGACGCTGACATTTACAACAACCAGTTCCATACCCTCGCTAGCTCTGTTGTATTCATCAGCTGGTACGTAATCGCGTTGAACTGAGTTGACTTTTACTTCAAATTTACCAAATACAGCTGTTGAGCCTTTTGAAAAATCTTTCTTGGCATCAATCATTGTTTGTTGAGTCTTGTTAAAATTGTCAGTAGCTTTATTGAGTTCTGTTGCGATTGTGCTGCCTTGGACCGCTATGCCTCCAAGTGCCAACATGGCCAATATCATCATACCGGTAATGACTAAGCTCCATAATGTAGCTAGTGACCCAGTGACTATGCCAGTAATTGACATGCCTTTGTTGTGCGTTTTTTTCATTGAAACTATACCAAGTACTATCGCGGTAATTCCGAGCACAAGTCCACCGAAAGGCACCCATCCAAGGGTTAGTGACACTATACCGACGACCATTGCAGCGATAGCCAGTCCATTTTGTTGTCCGGTAACTTCAGTTTTTTGTTGCTTTTCTTCCATAACCTTACTCCATAGTTAGATGATTATACTTAAACTATACACCATCGAATTACTTTGTGTTTGCATATCTGTTAAAATAAAACACAAGTGGAGAGATGCAGGAGTGGTTGAACTGGCCGCTCTCGAAAAGCGGTAAGGCGGTAACGTCTTCTGGGGTTCGAATCCCCATCTCTCCGCCATATAAAAACACCCTCGATGGGTGTTTTTTATATACCGTTAATGTGTTGCATGCTAAAATCTAAGCATGCATACTGCTTACGTTAAAAAGCATATTTCTATTCACGGCTCTGTTTCTGACGCCTTCACAATAGTTGAGCTTCTAGTCGTCATTGTTGTCTTTGGCATATTGGCCCTTATCGTGATGGCCGCAGTTAATCCTGGTGAAGTTTCAAAACAAACCCGGGATGCTGTGAGAGTTACGGATTTGCAATCAATTGATCGCGTACTTGCACTAAATCAAGTCGAAGGAACAACTGCGTTTGGAAGTATAAATACGGTATATATCTCTCTTCCAGATGCAAACGCAAACTGTTCTTCATACACCTTGCCAACTCTTCCGGGCGGTTGGTCTTATGCTTGTAAGTCTGCAGCGTCATATCGAAACACCGATGGCACGGGTTGGCTTCCTGTTGATATGTCTAGCGTTGGCTCTAGTTCTAAACTGGCGACATTACCTATCGATCCAACTAATGCTATAGCTGGTCGTAATTACTATTCATATATAACCAATAATGGCTGGGAACTAAATGCTTCGATGGAGGCGCAAAACAGCGTGACTGGTGGTAACAGCGATAAAGTCTCGACTGATAGCGGCGACGATCCCACTAAATTTGAAGTCGGTTCTAATCTGTTAATCGCGCCATGGAGCTTTGAATTTGCAACCTTCAACACGGTTGCTAACAACAGTGGTTTTCCGGGCTGGTTCAAAACCACTGGAACGGGTGTGATTACACTTGGGTCTGATGGCACAGCCGCAAATTACATCGAAGCAACTGGTTACGTCTGGTACGGTTGGCAAGAAAATATCCCTTTTAACCCAAACTCTACCTACAAAATGACCTGTAAAGCGCGCCAGGTCACCGATCCAACAGTTGGTGGTAAGAGTATTTATTGCGGCTGGAATGGAGTTGCTGCCGACGGTGTTGCACTTGTTAACGTTACAGGTGTAAATACAACCAGCAGCCAGCATTATCAAACTATGTCCGGAATTTCGCTGACCGCAGGCGCTGGTTGGAGTTCGTACACTGGTTATACAAAAGGTTGGGGTGCACCTAATGGTACTGCTGGTGGTTGCATCATATCAACACCATGTAAAATGCATCAAGATACGCGCTATATCAGGCCTATGTTCATCATAAACTATGCGACCGGTGATGGTGTAGCCGATATGGACTCGATTTTATTTACAAAACAATAGTGGCTAAACTGGTTTTTTAATCCGTGCCCTGATATGTTCCAAGCCTGACATAATCGCAAAAATAAGCGCCAAAAACAGAATTTCTTTGGATATATTTATCAATAAATTATTATCTATTAGTATTCCCAATATAAAAATTCCGACGCTAAAACTTTGCAGAACCATCTTTATTTTGCCAAAAACATTGGCGCCAATCGGTCTGCCGACTTTCGAATGGAAAAAAGCGCCAAACAAAATCGCAATCAATTCCAAGATAATAAATACGACAAAAATTTGAACAATCAAATAATCAAGTCCAACATACAACAACACCGTAAGAATCAAGAATTTGTCAGCAACGGGGTCGATAATTTTGCCCAAGTCAGTAATTTGATCCCTGGTTCTAGCCATTGCCCCATCTATAAAATCAGTTGAAGCGGCAATTATAAACACAATCAGAGCAATATCAAAACGGTTGGTTACCAAGAAAAAATAAACAACTGGAACTAATATAAATCGAACAAACGTGACTTGGTTAGGTTTTACGCTATGTGGTATAAAGCGTAGAAAAACTTTGTCGATAAAACCATCAATTGCCTTTTGGACTTTAAGATTGTTACCTGCCATCGTATTTCAATTGTATATCAAAATTGGTAAATTTTAAGGTTATTATTGATATAATCATAGCTATGAACGAACCATCAATTTTTACTCGAATCATAAACGGCGAAATTCCAGCTCATAAAATCTATGAAGATGACCGTGTCATTGCTATCTTGGACGTCCACCCAATGTCCGAAGGCCATACGTTGGTTATCCCCAAAAAACAAGTCGATCATATCTGGGACTTAGAGGCTGACGACTACACGTATATCTGGGAAGTTGCCAAAAAACTTGCCCTACATATTCGTGATATCATCAACCCAACTAGGGTGGGTGTTATTGTTGAAGGTTTCGGCGTGCCGCATGCTCACATTCATCTGATCCCGATTTATCACAGTAATGATTTGAAGGCATTCCAAGATCACAACATCGAACCAGATCACGAAGCCCTTGCCAAGGTTGCTTCAATGTTAAGGATGTAATGTCGATTCGAATCATTGCAGTTGGCAAGAAACACGAATCCTGGGTAGCTGAAGGCATCGAACGCTATCAAAAGCGTTTAAAGCGCCCTTTTGTCGTCGAATGGGTACTTTTACCACATTCAGACCTTCCGAACGCCAGTGCGCGTCAGGAAGAGTCCAGACGCATACTAAATCGCCTTAATGCTAATGATTATGTAATCTTGACGGACGAAAAGGGCAAAATGATCGATTCACCTGGGTTGGCTAATCTTTTGCTGACACCGCTTGAAACTTCGCGTGATGTTGTCGTGATTATTGGCGGCGCTTACGGTGTTGACGATACTGTCCATCAGCGGTCAGATTTTGTTTGGTCATTGTCGCAACTAGTCTTTCCTCATCAATTAGTTCGCCTAATCTTGGCCGAACAAATATACCGTGCCCAAGAAATTACTGGCGGCCGCCCCTATCACCACGAATAAACATTACGGCTAACCTATACTTGACAATTTACAAAGCTTATGCTACGATACTGCTTGTAATATCAATAAAACAAAAAGTAAAAAATCTAATGTTTTCAGAAATAATTAACCCCCTAACGATCCTTATCTCGCTAACAGCTGTGTTTGGCGTGTTTATGCACGACACACAGATTGATAAGGCGTTGGTAACTGCCATTTCTTCTCCTGCATATTCTGAAAGGATTAATTCTGAATCACTTAAATTGCCATCTATCGAACAGCACATTCACGCTGAAAACACTTCGTTTGCATCGAATTCGAATTTAAATTCACAAGTTCCCGCGACCCAACCACGTAACCAGGACGACAAAAAGTATATGGCCGGCCGTCGTTTGATGGCTAACAGTTCTGGCAACGAGTATTCGTGGCCGTCTATTTAAGGATTTCTAATTCGTGAATCAGGCGCTCTTTGAGCGTCTTTTTTTGTTCTAATTGTGTTTTTGTTTCTTCGACTAATGCAGATGGAGCTTTGTCGACATAGGCTTTATTAGACAGTCTGGCCTCTAAAGCAGCAATGTCTTTATTGGTCTCGGCGATACGCATTTCTAGGTTTGATTGATGTTCGTATAATGTTTCAGCCGATATATCCAGCCAAGCTTCGCGTCCGCTGTTGGCTAGGCGTAATCCCCTGGCTTGTTCGACAGGCTGGACGTCTTTTAACTTGCCTAGTTTTTTAATTAAATCAGCGTTATCGGCGACTAGGCTATCGTTTTGGTACAGCAATCCGTAACGCGTATTACCTGGTAATTCAGAAGTTACAAATCGAATCTCGTTGACGAGTTTTTTTAATCTATTAAATTCACCAGCGGCAATGTCGTCGTAGTTGGTTTTACCGGGCCATTTAGAGGTCATCAACATGTCATTGTGCCATGGCAGGGTCTGCCAAATAGTCTCGGTAACGAATGGAGCAAATGGATGAGTGATTTTAAGGCTGGTATCCAATACCCAAGCTAACATAACAGGGCTATCTTGTAATTTGCTGGCTTCGATGTACCAATCGGCAACGTCATCCCAGATTGTGTGATAAACGGTGTCACTGGCCTCGGCGAATCGATACGATTCTACCTTTTGCTCGATGTCGGTAACGGCAGCTATTAATTGGCCGATAATCCAGTGGTCAGCCAAAGTTTTTGGTTCAGGTTGATCGTATCTGAAACCTTCGCCCACTTTATCTTCGGTATATCGTGCTATATTCCATAATTTATTGCAGAAATTTCTTCCAGCAACGACCCTATCTAAACTGAAAGCTTGGTTTTGGCCAGCGCTACGGTTAGCAATTAGTCCAAGTCGCAATGCGTCTGAACCGTATTTGCCGATTGCTTCCATTGGGTTGATAACGTTGCCTTTGCTTTTGCTCATTTTTTGGCCTTTTTCGTCCAAAACTAATCCGTGCAAGTAGACGTGTTTAAATGGAACTTTATCTGTTGCGTATAATCCCAACATAACCATTCGGGCAATCCAGGCGTACAAAATGTCACCGGCAGTTTCCATGACGGTATTTGGATAAAATCTGGATAATTTACCAGAATCTAGGTAGTCAGTTGTAACAAATGGCCACTGGGCGCTGCTGAACCAAGTGTCAAACGTATCTTCTTCGCGTTTATAGACGACACCGTTGACAGTGATTGCCTCTTGGTCGACGCGTTCGTCAAAAATCCAATCATCGGGGTTATTAACGTTTTGAAAGGCTGGAATCGGTATCCCCCATGGGATTTGGCGCGAAATGTTCCAGTCGCGTAATTGATCGTAATATCTGATTAAGTCGCGTTTGCGTGATTCAGGTGTAAATGTAATTTCGCCGTCCAATAATGCCTGTTTGGCGCGTTGTGCCAGGGGTTGAATCTTGATAAACCACTGGTCTTTGATTAATGGCTGGATTGGAAGGCCACTTTTGTAGTCATATCCAACAGTATGTTCGATTACGGATTCGCCGCGCAGCAATTCGTCAGCTTGTAGAGCTGCTAGGGTGCGTTTTCGGGCTTTTTCAACATCTAATCCCATAAATTGTTGAGGAACGTTCATCATTGTGCCGTCAAAATTGATAACTTGGATGCGTTCTAGGTTGTGTCGTTGACCAATTTCAAAGTCATTTGGATCATGGGCGGGCGTAATTTTAACTGCACCGGTTCCAAAAGCTGGATCGACTGTATCGTCAGCAATAATTGGTATTACCCTATCTGTTAATGGCAATAAAACATTAGTTCCAATTAAGCTTTTATAACGTATGTCGTCAGGGTGAACGGCAACGGCAGTGTCGCCAAATAATGTTTCAGGACGAGTGGTTGCGATGATAATTTCACCGATTTTGTCGTATGTTGGGTAGGCAATTTTCCACAGGGTGCCTTTTTCTTTTTTGTGGTTAACTTCGATGTCAGCGTAGCTGGTTTGGTATTTAGTACTGTAATTTACGATGCGCTCACCTCTGTAAATCAGGCCATCATTCAATAATTTCTTGAAAGTTTCATAAACTGTGTCGATAACTTTTTTATCTAATGCAAAAACTAAATCGTTCCAGCTGGCGCTAACGCCAAGGGCGCGTAATTGCAATTCCATGTTGCCACGTTGCTTGTCAACAAAGTCCCAAACCTGGCTATATAATTGCTCCCGGGAAAAGTCAAATCGATTAATCCCCTTTTCGGTCAAGATACGATCGTAAACAACCCATGTTTCAAACCCAGCATGATCGGCACCAGGGATATAAATAGCATCACGACCACGCATACGGTAGTATCGGGTCATTATATCTTGGATTGCGCTACCTAAGGCGTGCCCAATATGTAGATTTCCGTTGGCATTTGGTGGTGGCATGACTACGCTAAATGGCTCACCTTCCCCTGTTGGTTCAAAAGCACCGCTTTTTTCCCAGATAGCATAGATGTTTGGTTCGTACTGGTTAGGGTCGTAAGATTTAGCTAGTTTCATATTATAAAAGTAGGACTTTCAATCATAAATTTTTCACGTGAAAGAGACAAATGTCACCCAGGATTTTCCTGCGAAAACCCTTTGACAACCTTTCCAAATTCACGTGTTTGTTTTCAGCTATTATTATATCACAAACCCATAATCCTAATAAGTTGTATAATGGATATATATGGTTATGTTCAAACAATGTCTAGATAAACGTGAGTGGGACGATTACGTACTGGAAAATGGCGGACATCCTTTGCAATTATGGGGTTGGGGAGACCTAAAATCGGCACATGGTTGGAGCGCTCACCGATTATTTTTGAACGATGAAGAAGAGGAAATAATAGGGGCAGTACAAATTTTAATACGTCGATTGCCGTGGCCTTTGCGGTCGCTGGCTTATGTGCCCAGGGGGCCAGTTGTGGGCGAAATTAACAGAGCAGAATTACTGACAGAATTAGTTGAATATGTTAAATATGCGCACCATTCGGTCGTTGTGACAATCGAACCAGATAGCGTAGAATACGACGTGCCAGAAGGTTGGATTCCATCAGAAAACCACATTTTACCAGCCCGAACGATAATTTTGGATTTGAATCGTAACGAAGCCGAACTGTTGAACGATATGGCGAAAAAGACTCGCCAATATATTCGCAAATCTGCTGCCGAATCTATGAAAATCAAAATGATTCGCGGTAGGGCGGAATTGGACAAATGTTTGGCTGTTTATCACGAAACGGCTAAACGAGCCGGTTTTCCGTTACATAACGATCAGTATTATTATGATGTTTTTGACAGACTGGGTGACCATTCACCGGTGTTTGCGGCCTATGTTGACGATCAACCGATTGCGTTTTTGTGGTTGGCAATTAGTGCCGATACGGCATATGAACTTTACGGTGGGATGAACGAATTAGGCCAGCAATTAAGGGCAAATTATGCGCTAAAATGGCATGCTATTCGCAAATGCAAAGAGTGGGAACTGTCGCGTTATGACTTTGGCGGATTATTGGACGGTGGTATTACGACATTCAAAAAAGGTTGGGCAACAGACGAAACGCTGTTGGTTGGCACATTTGACCACCCATTATCTGTATTTTACAGTGTTTACAGTCGCGCTTTGCCATTTGGTAAAACGATTATTCGTAAAATCAAATCGATTATTAAGCGCTAACTAAGACTTGGCTTTTGCCATTGATAAACTTGGCATAACTTCTAATTCGTATGGGCTTATTGGCTGATTTTTCTGGGCATAATAATATCCCATTGTAGCGATCATGGCGGCGTTATCGGTGCACAAATTCATCGGCGCGTAGTCGATATTAACAGGGATGCGGTCAGTTAAAACTCGTCGTAATTCTGCATTGGCGGCGACTCCGCCGGCGATAACGACGGATTTAACGTCATAATCAAAATATGCGCGTTCAGTCTTGTCGACTAACGTTTCAACTGCCACGCGTTGGAAGCTGGCGGCAAAGTCATTGCGCTGTGCGTCGGTTAGAAGCTCTGCAAGCTGCGATGATGGGAATGCAATGTCGACGCCCACTTCGTTTTGAACGGCCCGCAGGACGGCCGTTTTAAGGCCTGAAAAGCTAAAGTCATAATAGTGGCATACATCCTGGGCGATTCGCGGCGATACAGTATGTGCTACTCGCTCGTCGTATTTTTCGATACGACTTGCTCCGTTGCTCGGCTGTGCCTTGCGACTCATCCCAGCATGTTCGCCACTATGAGTGCATTTTAAGATAGCTTTAGGCAATTTGTAGGCTAGGGGATTGCCGTTTTTGGCTGCAGCGGCAATAGAAGGGCCGCCAGGGTAGGGAAGTCCGATAATTTTGGCGACTTTGTCGAATGCTTCGCCGACTGCATCATCACAAGTTTGACCCAGCAGTTCATAATCACCGTGATCGCGGAATAATACCAATTGACTGTGTCCACCACTGACGATTAACGCCAACATTGGAAATTCGGGTGTTTTTTCATTCAAAAAATTGGCATAAACATGGGCCTCGACGTGGTGGATAGGGTATAGTGGCTTGTTTTTTAAAATCGCCAGTGTTCGGGCAGCCAATGTGCCGATTAATAATGATCCAATTAAACCAGGGGCGTACGTGACGGCGATGCCATCAATATCGTCCCAAGTGCAGTTCGCATCAGTTAATGCTTGGTTTATAACAGGATTGATAACTTCAATATGACTGCGGGCGGCAACCTCGGGCACAACTCCGCCGTAAACGGCGTGAATATCGATTTGTGAATTGACGACGTTACTTAATAAACGTCGGCCATCTTCAACAATGGCTGCCGCCGTCTCATCACAACTAGATTCAATTCCCAGTATTTTCATCTGTTATATTCTAACACAAATTCGCGTACTGAGTTTTTTGTTACATTAAAGCTGATAATAAAACCATAATCGATTTGCAATATATCAACAAATTGTCATACTAGTGTCAGAAATATATAGTTTTAAACCTATATATTTCAGCCTGCCTTCTCACTCGCATAAAAGTCTGAACAGGCGATAATAATACTTGGTTTCGACCAAGTATTATTATTTTGTTAAATAAGTTCAATATTTTAACCTACAAGGCTTTACTGTTTGATTGTTATTTTTGCAAGGACAGTCCTTGCAAAACTTAAAAATAGAATATAATAAGCTTATGCCTAGCCGAAATGTGATTAAAATTGATATTCCCAATACCTATTATCATATTTATGCACGAGGTCATGGAAAGATGGATATTTTTCGTGACGATGAGGATTATAGGGTATTTTTGAATTTGATAAAACGCTATTTAGGTAGAAAAATACAAAAAGATAATTGCGGGAGACAGTATAGTAATTTTAGAGGTGAGCTAGAATTGCTTTGTTATTGTTTGATGCCGAATCATTTTCATCTTTTAATATATCAAATAGACGTAGGCGCGATGCCAAAGATTATGAGCTGTATCCTAACAAGTTATAGCCGATATTTTAATAAAAAGTATTGTTTATCAGGCACTATGTTTGGGACTAGGTATAAAGCATCAATGATATGTGGAGACGACTATTTATTGCATATCTCACGCTACATTCACTTAAACCCGAAAAACTGGACCGATTATTGTTACTCAAGTATAAAATGTTATCGAAGTAATAAAATGCCCGAGTGGGTAATACCAAATAGGATATTAGATCTATTCTTATCGACAAATGAATATATGGGATTTTTGAATGATTATTGCAAATCAGATACACCCCTAGATTACACAAACTCGGGATTAATCGATAGCTGATAGTTAAACTATCATATTATTTATGTTTGCAAGGACAGTCCTCGCAAAATTTAACACTTTAGGTAAGGTGTTATTCTCGATTTATTAGGCTATGAATTATGTTGCTGAAATTTAACTTAGAGAGTAGTATGTATAGTATTAGGAAGGCGAGGATTGAAGTGATTGTAAGAGCTAATCGTTCTAAGATACGCGTGTTTATTGCGATTATTCTGATTGGTTTGTGTTTTCAGTTTGTTTTTAGCTCATTATCGAAGTTAGTCGCTGCCGAAACTGGTGATGTAGAGGTTTCATGGACTAATGTGCCGCCGACTACGTTCTCGGCGACGGATATTCCGGCGCTGCCGTCTGGGATTTGCCCGAATTATTATTCAGTGAAAAAAGTTGATGGTTATTCGGATGATAAAAAAGTTTGTATGACATCAAGTGATGGGTTGAGGTTTGGGGTTTTTTATGAGGGCAATGGCACATCATATCCGGCAGCGGTTGGGTTCAAATTCGATACAAAAATGTATCGCGTGAATGGAGTTTGTGGCCAGTATGATAATTGTTTGTATTTGCCGGGTACTGATACTTTGGTTACGAAACAGTATCTGATTAATGGTTGGGTTAGATCGTTGGTCGTATATAAAAATTTCTCGCATCGTTTAACGCCAGTGACCACCACGAATATCCTTACAAAATTGGAATATAATTTTGACGCGTCTAATCCTGACTATATTTTTAAAGGCGTTAGCGAAGTGGCGTGGTCGGTTGGCGGTGTCGGTGCATCGGAAAATGGTGAATGGTTGGCGGTTGAGTTTAGAGAACGAGGTATAGGCTTGTTGAATATAAATACGTTCGAAATGAAGCGTATTTCGCCACTTTCTTTTTACTATAATTATGGGATGGATCCAACTAGCGAACTGGCGGTCAGTAATGATGGCAAACACGTGGCTGTTATGGGGTTGAACGCTGGTCTGAATGTTTTTGATGTAGTCGATGGATGTGGAAATCCAGCGACTGATGAAGAAATGTCTAAGCAGGGTTATATGACGAATTCATGCAAAACTGCCAGTATTAATCGAGAAGGTTTTATCACTAGTTTTTATTTTGCGGTGCAGCCAAGGTTTAACAGTAGTGGTGGGGAACTAAGTTTTTATGCGTATCCGTATGTGGGCAAATCGCGTCAGGTTGTGTTGCGTGCGTCTGGCTATACTCGTCAGAGGATTGATTATTTGGCGATGGGTGATTCGTTTACTAGTGGCGAAGGCGAAACAGATGACAATTATTATGTAAATGGTACGAACGATGTGTTTGAGAAATGTCATTTAAGCACGCGGTCTTATCCATATTTGGTTGCGAGTATGTCTGGAATTAATCCTGAATATATGAGGAGTGTGGCGTGTTCGGGGGCGACGACAGGTGATGTTATTGGGGCGGATGATGAATATTCTGGGCAAGGAGAACGATTAGGTATTGGTGGGTCGAATTTAGCTGACGGTGACATTGTATTAGCTCAAAATCAAGCCAAGTATGACTTTATTCCGGGACGTATTCATCAAAATTCATTCGTAAATGAATATAAACCCGCTATTATAACTGTCGGTATTGGGGGAAATGATGCTGGTTTTATGAAAGTATTGAGGACATGCATTGGGTTTGACACTTGTGATGTTGCCGACACGAATGAAGGCAGAGAAAAGATGGCGATTGAAATAAAAAATACGTTTAGTAAATTAGTAGAAACATACAAAAGCATTCATTTAGCATCGCCAAATTCTAAGATATACGCTATTGGCTACCCCAAGATTATCGATGAAAATAGAGATTGTAGTTGGTATTATCTGGGTCGGTTGTTGAATCATACCGAAAAACAGTTTATGAATGAAGGAATTATTTACCTGAATGAGGTTATATCTAGTGCCGCAAAGGCAGCTGGAATACGGTATGTTAGCATACAGGATGTATATGGTGATAACGTGCTGTGTGGTAGTTTATCTCCGAGTGCGGTAAACGCCATAATGGTAGGTGATGATAGTTCTCTTAATGATTCACTTAATAAGATTGATTGGGCAAGGATTATCGGGCAAGAAGGCTTTCATCCTAATTCGTTTGGACATATTTTTACAGCTAATACAATCCTTCGTGAAACCAAAGGTCTAAACGATGATATATATTGCGAGAATCAAGAAGTTACTTGCCCAGATTTAACAGTAGTTGCGCCTGAACCGTCATCGTATTGGATACCAGATGGATACCACGATTATCCTACGCAGCAAGTCACTAATTTTGTGTCAGATCGGCTTGATTCTGTTGATGGTCGTCAAAAACAGTTGATATTAGAAGCTGGCTCATTAGCGCCTAACTCGTTTGTTGAGGTTTTGATAAAGTCTAATCCTATATCTCTGGGCCGTTTTGAGGTACCTAGTGACGGTTCTTTGGATGTTAGTGTCGATTTGCCAGTTGAATTAGAAGAAGGCTATCATACGGTGCATTTGTACGGTACTTCGCATTCGGGCGAATTAGTCGACCTATACCAAGTAATTGAATATCTTAAACTTGTTGTTGTGCCCGAGGTGACACAGCCGGTCGAAGATAATACTGGTGATGTGATAGATAGCAGTAATAATATCAACACATACACAGGTATAGGTGTAGATGTTGTTGATACAGAGACCGATCCAGCCGATAACAATAGTGATGTATTAGACACTGAAAACGAAGTTCCAAAATCGATTGCCAAAAACGACACCAGCCAAACTATTCACGAAGAAGTCGTATCCGAAGATGATACGCTCAATAATATCGTCAATCAACAACCGCAAGATGTAACTGTTGTTACAGAAAAGCAGGAAGTGAAGGGTGTTTCGACTATTGCGTTACCAAAACCACTAGAGTCATCCGAGAAGTCCAGTCTTCAGAATTCTGAAGGCATATTTGACTACGCTAAAGTAGGTCTTATCGGCTTTGTCGTACTTCTAATTATAACGTTATTGATAAAACGTATTATTAAATTTCAGGGATAACATTGCTAGTATCGTCAACCAGGCCGTACCACTTACCACTAGCTTTTGCGTCGCATCTAATACTAATAAAGAAATCCCCCTGTTTGGTAGTAATTGTAGATCCAAAATTATTATTATCTATCCCGTTTCTGAGGGTTTTATCAATTTGTCCGAGTTGGATTCGATACGTGCACCCAATATCGGTCTTTAATTCCTTGTAATCGTTATATGCAAAACTAACATTAAACTTATCGCCAAAATCACCTAAGGACTGCGCATTTGCTAATTCATGCTTTGCCCAGATGTCACTTTTTTCAACGATTGGATAATATTTTGCATGTAAAGCATTTAACTCTGAAACAGATGAGATTGTTTTTTTTGTTGAGATTGAAGTCATGCAATAATAGTCTGAAGCGGCCAATACAATGTTTTTTGAGTTGTCGGTACATACCGCCATATACCTCCAATCATCAGCCCCATTTGAAGCCGTTTTTATTTGATCATACAAACTACGCGATTGAGAATCGAGTGTAGTAAATTTATCTTTATCAATCTTATTGTATATAGGAGTTGAGATTAACAGGTACAGAATGAATAAAAGTATCAAGGCGACAGGTGTTAACAAAATTATTAGTAATGCTTTAACTATTTGTCGTGGTACGGATTTGTTTGTGTTTATGGTTTTAGACATATACTTAATATAACATGAGCGTTGGCTTTCTAAAAATTATATGAAAATAATTATTATAAAATTATTTTTGTATCTGTAGTTGTGGACAACTAATAAAAATCACTTTACAAACTCGACAACGTGCCATAAACTGAGTGGGAACTGAGTTAAAACTAACATCATTGATAATTATTATCTGTGATACAAAGATTGGGGTGGGTTCATGCCGAGTCGTAGTGTAGTTAACGTTAATGTTCAGGGAGATTATTATCAATTGCTTGCCGAGGGTGTTGGCGGCAAAATTATATATGATAATGATGCCGATTATCGGCATTTTTTAACACTTTTGGAGCAATATATATTAGTAAATGATTCGGTACAGGCTTTGGCATATTGTCTGGCACCGGATCATTTTTGTTTGTTGTTGAATCAGACTGATGAACGCGGTATTGAACGACTGATGCATAATATCGTAACCTCATACAACAAATATATTGATACTAAATATGGCGAAGAGGATTTGCTGTCTGAAAGTAATTGCAAAGTTTCAAAAATATCATCCGACGAACTGCTAGCTACCAGCCGAAATATCCATACAACCAATAAGGATTGGATGGATTGCGAATACTCATCGATTCGTGCCTATTTTTACGATGATGTTCCTGCCTGGTTAAGCAGAAAACAAATATCCGAACAATACGGGTCGGCAATAAAATATCATGATTTTTTGACGGCTGTATAAATAACAGCATCATCATAAAATGCTATAATCAAGATATGTCAGAGGTTAAAAACATTCTTGTTTTTGGTGCAACCGGCAGGACGGGGATTAAAATGGTTGCTCAGGGGTTGGAACAGGGACATCATATTACCGCTTTTGTTCGTAACCCAGCAAAATTACAATTGAATGATAAAAACCTTTCGTTCATAACAGGTAATGTTCTTGATTCGACAGATGTTGAAAATTCAATAAAAGGTCAAGATATCGTTATAGTTATGTTGGCTAATAAAACATCAGAAGCGATTAAACAATCAAACACGATTATTTCCGAAGCTACGAAAAACATTATTAGTGGAATGAAAAATCATAATGTTAAGCGGTTATTGTTTGTTTCGTCGTTTGGTTTAAACAAAAAGATTTTTTTGCCAGAAAAGCTGTTTATAAAGATAGTTCTAAAGAACATATTTGCAGATATTCCCAAACAAGAAGATTTAATCAAACAAAGTGGTTTGGATTGGACAATTGTTCGCCCTGCGCGTTTAGTTGATGAGATTAAAACTGGTAAATATAAAGTTGGTCAGGATATACGAATCGGCTTGTTTTCAAAAATATCGCGCGATGACGTAGCTGACTTTTTAGTAAAAAATTTACAAAATGAAACACTAATTGGCAAGACAATAACTGTAAGTTATTAATTGATTCTAAAACCG